>WLWD01001418.1_pt1 | contig 76396 bp, 57 predicted proteins | sample 6712731 | NCBI WGS metagenome assembly WLWD01 (sample SAMN12718690, study PRJNA576275) | sponge metagenome | isolation source: marine sponge | host: Mycale hentscheli | place: New Zealand: South Island, Marlborough, Capsize Point | collected 2014-11-01 | reverse complement strand
ATATGTGAACATATTGTTTATTCTTCTTGTGCAGCAGCAGCAGCAGCTGTAGTGATACCAGATTTAACAAATCCATTCACAACAATAGTTGGGTTATCTTGTATATAGTTAAACGCTTCCACCAACCATTGGGCACCGACATGCTTCATTACAGTAAGACTGAGATTAATAGGAGAAATTGAAACAGATTCCAGTTCATTGATGTCTTTTCCTTGGAGTTGCTCTTGAACTTTGCCGGAATACCAGTCATCAAACTTCTTCAAAAATGCTTTAACAGGTTCGTTCACAGTCAAGTCCATAGGTAACCTATCTGACAGAGTGGCAATTAGTATGTTATTCTCCTCTGAAAGAGATTTAACACCTTCAGTAACCTAGATGACTAATCCTGCTTGCTCTGCACCAAAACTTTCCCTCAATTTTTCAAAGTATGGGACGATAATTGTGGTAACATATTCTATGTTAGTAGCCTCTGTTGACCAATGCTTTGGAGTGTGGGTTATGCTCCAGTCAAGTGGGAAATTATACTTAGGGTGACAATGACTAGTTTTCCCTTGATAAATCAATTGCGGAGGTAGGAAGTCTCCAACCATAGAACCACAAAACACAGCGGTAGGTAATTTGCCTTTTGTCATTCATACCAGTTAACTCCACTCTTTTACTTCCTTGCTTTTCTAATGTCCAGTTCGATGATGGAACCAATTTTATTCCACTCTGGTCCCAGTTTAAGATCATCTCTGGTGGAACTTCCTCCATGGTTACAATAGTAGTAATATCATCTAAAAACCTTTCTTTAAGCTTTCTAAGTCATCCCCATTGCACTTACTCAGAGCTGTGGAAGCTTTCCTTTGTACAAACCCCATTCTCTTCAGAAGAGAATGAGCCCATGATATCCCCAGGACGACAGGTCCGCCATACTCCTCCAGCATTGTTTTGTTACAAGTCAAAAGGATGCCCTTAGCTGATGAAATAGCAATTCGAGCCGACACTGCTCCTCCTCCTTTTCTTTACTTCTTCAAATATATCTGAACTATCTTGTCAATATCTGATCCAAGTAAAAGTGGTCTGCCTCGCTTAGCAAGGCAAATATAAAATGGCCAGATCTTTCTCAGCCTTCCTCTCTAGGATCAGGAAGTCCGTTGCCAGAAACTGGCTGGAAGTACTTAAACAACGACATTGCGTTTAGCTACTTACTATATAATAGCGGTTGTAAATGTACACGCGACTTTATAATGATGTCATTTATTATTGAAGTTCTTTAATTTCTCTGACCTTTACCCACCGCGAATGTAGCGAAAATAAAGTGACAGTGAAATTAACCGGCTCTACGGTATTTAATTAGGGGGAATAATTAAGTGGGTTAGAATTGCTTGTTGTGTAACAACAAGTACATATGTACTCTCATTCCAGATGTGAGAGGACAATGTGACACATTTTAGTGGTCCGTTATAGAGGTTGTAAATATATTGTAAGAGTCAGCTATAACCATAGTTACCTAGAAATCTCATTACTATTGCATCTTTTAATTAAAATTATGCCCATATTTTTTTCCTTGAACATGTATTATTTTTATTTTATTTTTTTGTTTTGAGAGAAAGGACAAAAATAAGAGTTGTTTGTTTGTGTGTATGTGTTTGCCTTTCTTGTGTGAGGAATTATTTTTTAAGGAAGTTATAGTAAGGTCAGTCTAGAGGTCAGTATGCACAAGAGGCCATAAAGCACCCAAATTGCAGCTGTTTGAGAATGTAAGCCCTAATTGCAGACCAGGTGTGCTTTTGTTTTCTAGGAAAAGGTGAATTCCCAAGTCTTAATTTTAGTACCTTTGGAAGGTTTTATTAACCCTTTAACCGTTGCGGCGTAAAAAATACAATGTTTAAGCTTAGCACGATATATAGTAATCAAATGACGTCAAAAGGACAGCTCTTTCCGGTGAACAAGTTAAAAATAGCAATAAACTCAGGTTGCTAAGGCCCCTTTACCGATTTGTCAGACCATTCAATTAAGAATTATGGCTACTCGGTATACAACCTCCGAGGTTATCGGGCTATTGGAAGATGATTTCGGTCTTTCCGGAGAAGAAGAAAGCGAGTTTGAAGGAGAAGAGATAGCGCGCTACCTTTCAAGTTGTGTGCAGCAATTGTCAGTTAGGGATAGTGCAGTAGAAAGTGATGATGAAGCCATGGATGTGCAGCAATTGGAAGATTTGGATGTTTTGGTAAAACACAAAGAGGATACTGAAGAGAGGAGCACAGATGAAGATACAGGTAATAGTTAAGATACATTTTAGCTCTAGCGTTCACTAAAAAAATATTTACTGACCTTAGATGCAGGCCAGGACATACTTCAATTTACCAGTAGCTCCACCCCCATGAAGCCTGAAGAATCAAGCAGTATGAGTACTGATACTACTTTGCCTTCTAGTAACTCAGACACAGAGGAGTTTGAATCAACAGATGAAGGTCAGCCAATCAGGAATAGGAGTCTGCCTATTTGTAGGAGGGGGCGACGAATCCGTGGAAGTAGCAGAGCCAGGAGTGTGAGAGGAGGAAGCATGAGAGGCCATGGCAGTAGCAGAGCCAGGAGTGTGAGAGGAGGAAGCATGAAAGGCCATGGCAGTAGCAGAGCCAGGAGTGTGAGAGGAGGAAGCATGAGAGGGCATGCTAGAGTTCATGGTAGTACTAGAGCCAGGAGTGTGAGAGGAGGTAGACTGACAAAGCAAAAATCTCAAAACCAACTATTACTTGAAGGTCCTTGGGAAAAAGAAGAGAGCAATTCTCTCATTTTTCCTTATCAAGGAAGTGAACCTGGGCCCACTACAAGTACTGTATAGATACATGTACATCTGTGGCAGACATACAGTATATCCTCCCTAATAGTCCACCTCCCTAGTAGTCCAATCCCTCTAATAGTCCACCAGATACCCATGACCCATTTGTACATGTGGGTGTAAACAATGTGTGTGGGCATATGAATTACATGTAAGTAAAAACCAGCTGCTAAGTGCAAGCTAAAACCTACTGTATGCTGGAGTGCACTCTAGTTAGAACCTGCTAGCTCTCTACAGTTCTTTATTAATGGCTCCTGGCCGAAAGCAGCCTTCAAGTCTGAGAGGTACTTCATCAAGAAAAGGTATCAAGTCCACCACAACACAGCTGGCTTCAAAAAAGCAAAGGATTGAGCTCACACTAAAGCAGAAGTGTAATGTTATTGATCAAGCCCAAAAACAAGGCTTTCTGCCTGATTCTGTAGCAACAACATTGGTTAGAGTTAATCAGAGTATGCTTGCAAAACAATTCAATGTCACTGCAAAGACTATAAACCGGGTTCTGTGGAATGCGAAGAAGCTCAAGCAACAACTTCTAACTACATCTGGTGATCTTCGACGTAATCGTGAGATTAAGTACAGAGCTATAGAAGAAAAAGTAGTTGCATTTATTTCCCTTCTTCGTAATAGGCGTAAACCTATGCCTGTTTCATTGAGTATTGTGAAGGAATATGCTGAGCAAGTGGCCAAGTCCCTTGATGAGCATGCATTTAAAGCATCAAATGGCTGGTGGCAAAAGCTGATGAAAAGAAACAACATAGGTAAAAGTGTACGTCTACATGGGGAAGCTGGTGGTGTAAACCCTGAAGAAATCAAAGATAAGATTCAGGAAATCAAAAAAATTCTAGAGGAGTATGATTCGGAGCTTGTATACAACTGGGATGAAACTGGTTTGTACTTTCGATTGATACCCAGTGCGACTTATACAGCACCAAATGAACAACGACGGCGTGTACGGGGGACTAAAGCTCAAAAAGCAAAGGATCGTGTCACCCTCATTACATGCACTAATGCAACAGGCACACACAAGATTCCTCTTGCTATGATTGGTAAGGCAGCCAATCCTCGCTGCTTTCGGTCCTGCCTGACTCTCCCTTACCATACAACTCTCAAAAAAATATTTGGAATGACCATGTAATAACTAAATGGTGGTTCCATGATGTCTTTTTACCAGCAATTAGAAAGAGGACTTCCAGAAAAGTACTTCTTATTGCTGACAACTTTGGCTCCCATGATATAAATGATACTGCACTTACAGATCCACAGGTAGAATGGATTTTGCTACCACCAAACTGTACATCAATTCATCAACCCATGCACCAGGGCATCATTGCTGCGCTCAAGAGAAATTACAAATCAAAGATGTTGCATGCAATGGTCAAAAACCTTGAAAGGTATGATGAGTTGCGAGCTGTTGGAGAGTCTCTCCCAGCAGGAGTTAGGGGGTTGAATCATGCATACCCACCAAACCTCACTAGCCCTAGCAGCAGTACTGAGATGGTATCTCCAGAAGATTCATTGGATTCAGAAGATGACGAGGTACAACCACTCACTCGAATGGAAGCCCTCAATAGTGTGAACATTACTGAAGGCACTGAAATGGTCAGGAAAGTGCTTCAAATGATGGCAGTGTTAGGTGAAGATGACACTTCACACATGCTAACTACAGTATATCATAAATGCCTCGACTTAAAAATTGAGAAAAGAAGGCTGAACACTAAGCAAACTGTCCTTAGGGATTTTTTTGTTTCAAATTAGTATGTACATGTATATGCATGCTTATACATGCCATAAACATGTTGATTTTCATTCAGAATTTAATAGTCCAGTACCTGTATTAGTCCAGGCCAGCTACCCAAACCACTAGGTGGACTATTAAGGAGGATATACTGTATTCAGTAGATTTTTTACTGATGATGTGTGGGGATTACTTGTTTCTGAGACTAATAAGTAAGCTGCTCATTGTAGACAACAGAGTACCCACACTTCACCAAGACCTTGGCATGACATTTCTATGGAAGAAATGAAGGCATTTATTGGTATCCTAATACTAATGGGTGTTTGCAGACTTCCTAGATTGAAACTTTACTGGACCACAAAATACACTCACATGTCCAGGAATTTCCAATATTATGTTGCAAATAAGATTTGAGCAAATGTTTCGATATTTGCATTTGTGTGATGGTGAACAGCAAGTTGCGGCTGGACAACCTGGTCATGATTATTTATATAAAGTTCGCAAACTACTTGATCTACTTTCCCCCCGGTTTTTGTCAGAATATAATCCCCATGAAGAACTCAGCATTGACGAGGCAATGATTCCATTCAAGGGCCGCCTCAGTATAAAACAATACAGGAAGGATAAGCCCACAAAATGGGGCATAAAAGTGTTTGTATTAGCTGATGCTAGGAATGGTTACACTGTACGTCTTCAAGTGTACACTGGAAAAAATTCTCAATTAGCAAATAGTGATTCAGGGTTGTGTTCTCGCGTGGTATTAGAATTGTTGAGTGGGCTTGAATCAAAATCCCCCAAAGTGTACATGGACAATTACTACACCTCCCCTGAATTATTCCTTGACTTATACAAAAAAAGGAGTAAATGCTTGTGGTACTGCTAGACATAATAGGAAGTTCTACCCAAAAGATTTGGTTGTACATAAAAATGTTGAAATGGGATATTTAGATTATCGTTCCAATGGACCTATCTTAGCAACAGTTTGGAAAGACAAACGTGTAATTCATTTTCTCACAACTATTCACATGGCTAGATGTAGTTTTCCGGTGACAGTAAAACGACGTAAGAAAGATGGCACTCAAAAGGAAGTTGAAAGCCCCCCCATGTTTACCAGATTACCAAAAATATATGAGAGGTGTAGACAGAGGGGATCAATTGATGGGGTATTACAACGTTGGCCGACGATCAAAGAAATGGTGGAAAAGGGTTTTTAGCTACCTTATTGAGGTTTGCATTCTAAATGCACACAATTTGCATAAATTTTCTACTCAACCCCAAGTAGATTTTCTACAATTTCGCTTGAATTTAGCAACGCAATTGATTGGTACCATGAAAAAAGCATCACGTGGTCGCACCCAAAGTGTGGATCGTACTAAATTACTTCGCTTGGACAGCAGTAAGGGCCATCTTCCTGGAGTCGCTCCCAGACGTCGATGTGTGGTGTGCTGCAAAGTACGTGAGAAGAGAGATCTAACCAAGCATGAATACAGGCATGAGAGTTGCATCAAATGCAGTGTGTGCGAGGTCCATCTTTGCCTAAATGAAAAGAGAAACTGTTACAAATTATATCATACTGAATTAGAATATTGGAAGTAGCTATCATAGTATTTTGAATTGAAACCACTTAGTCACATGTATAAACTTTGATTTTATATTTTTATTCAATAACATTTTATGCATTGGAACATGATACATTTATACAAGGATTTGTAACTAAATTTATACTATATGAGGAAAATAAGGGGAGGTTTTGGTTTAAAAATTCAAATAACAACAGTATAACCATGTGTCAAACTTTGGCACTTAGTTGCTTGGCAACCAAAACCACGTACACATGCTCATTAGGTCTGTGGCTTTCTATAAATATATGGTTGCTAGGGAGTTTATGAAAATATTTGAAAGTTATAATATAACTTATTCAACTTGGATGATTCTAATCAATGCAAGGGCTTCAAGATGGAGGTATGTTGAGTGTGAGAAATCAGGTCTCAAATTGTAACGTGGGTTTACTTGGTCATAATACCTGTAAAAATTAAAAAACGGTGAAAGGGTTAAGGGTGGCCGCACACCGCCTACGCAATTTTTTGTTGATGATTGCTATGCACGATTACTACTATTGTATACTTACAGGGGCTTCTCTACTATAACACAAGGACACAGTACCTGCCGAAGGAGCCGCTCACTAATTTTAGAGCTAATCTGGAGGAAATATCGGGGCCTGGTTATAAAACTTTGTAGCAATTTTTTGGAGCGGTGCGGTAAGTTGGAGCTCCGCAATTTGGTGCACTACTAGCCGAGCCGATACTCTACTGCAAGACAAAGAGTTCTTATCCATTTCAATATTACTTTATGATATATTCGCATTTTTTTCTATTTATAAGATATTGAAAAATTCTCAACGTGGTGCAGTTCTTTTTTTTTTTGGTTTACCCGTGTATAAAATTTTTGTGCCGTTCTCATTATTAGATTCCAAGAAAAACTGTTACAAAATTTGGAACTTTTATTCCACTCGCAATTCTTAAGAAATAGCCCCACCCCCATATCTCGTACTTACGAGTACGCGAGCAATTTCTTTTTCAATTAGTTTGTATTTGTTCTAAAAAGAGCCCGCCTATATCAAGAGTAAACAAACATCAATACAACAATAATAAGAGAGTCAGAAGAGAGAGCAGTTTATTGGAGATAGCCATAGGTGAAGGTATTAGATCTGCGCAGCTTGGGAAGTCTTCGCTCCGCAGAAATCGAGCCTGGTATATCCATCCGCTTGAGTTCAGGTGCGCAGAGTCCAGAGAATGGCTACAGGAGGAGAGGCAGCCTGGTGCACCTTGCTGCGTGAGCTCAGACGACTTATGGAGAGTTGCTGTAAACGGATATGAGACAACAAGAAGCTAAACTAAAACACTACAACTTCGCAAAGTATAATTCTGCTACTACTGCGCGATAGTTTCTGCTCGCGTATTATCAAATGGTGGGGTATTGGCGGGGAATAAATTAATGTCCGGATCTACAGGCAGTGCGCGTTGCTATGTGCGGCCACCCTTAATGGCCATAATAATTGTTTCTGATAACTATTGAAGTTTCTTGAAGTGTGATAAGACTGTGTGGATGGTTTTCCTTATTAGGTAACATAAGCCATGAAAACTAAACTACATGTAAGTGTGAAGGATAATATTCCCAGTTTTTATGTTGTGTGTAATTGTAGTCAAGGCATGTTGAAGTTGGCAAGAGGTTGTAATTATTGATCAATGCTTGACTGTCATGGTTACTAACTAGTGGTGTGCTTGAGCACAAATGGCGAGCGAGCTTTAAACTACACTATTGTTAAATGATTGATTTTAACAAGTAACACTCAAGCTACTAAAATAATAGTCAAGTTTTTAAATTACATATGCGGTAAAGGGGATTCAAAGCCATAATAACCGCTCCCAGCAACTGTTTGAATTGAAAAAGAAGCAACAAAATCAAGTCACTTTATTTAAAGTTTCCTTTGTGACATTCTTAATAGTAGTTGTAACGCACAATACTTTCACACAACTGAACATACCTACGCAAGACTTACCTTCGCGGTTCGTCTAGTGGACAATGAATTTACAAGTAAATGCTGTTGAGTAGGGCTTATAACTGTGACAAATAGCAACCAACTCGAATAGAAATGGAGCTCCCATACGTTTTTGCGTTTAAATTGCACCCGTAAAAGAATTCAAAGCAGTAAACAATTCAATTTCTAAGGTGATACGGGTAATGGTCGCTAAACCGGAGGATTCTGTTTAGTGAAGTTTGGGACGGGGTCGAACGCGGAGCGAACACAAAAATACGGAGGGTCAAAGTACAAAATGACATACGTACGTCCATATATATAAACAAACAAACATCCCCGATTTTCAATTGTGTTAGCCCTGTAAGTGTCTCGCTCGCTACGCTCGCTCGCCAACTAGATAAAATGAGGGTTTTTTAACATTTTGGGTTACGGTTTCTAGGGGTTACATATGTCTAAAATTAATTTTTTCAAGTTTTATGACCTCAATTTGTCCAAAAGTTTGCAAAAAAATAAAATATTGTGGAATAAAGTCTGTGACAAGTTTATTTTATTATGTTATTTGAGTAACTTGGTGCTCACTTTTTGTTCGTGAGAGTTGGGAATATATACAAGTACACTATTCGTCAATGCTCAGACAAATATCAGAACAATGCTAAGCTTGGTCTGACATTTAGAGATGGTAGGACAAATGGTACTAGAAGAAACGAGAAAAGGGGATAAAAGAAAAAGGAAAAGAAAAAGACGGAAAAAAGAAAAAAATTAAAGTGCCCATGCCGGGATTGAAGCATAGCTGTTATGCTGTGAACTATGAAGGAGTGAACTGAATGGATGAAGAGAGATACACTTCACTAACTGTGAGTGGGCGGAGTGTGTGGGATGGGTGGAGTGTGTAAGGTTGGTGGTTGGAGCATGTGGCAGTAGTTGGAGTGTTTGGGGGTGGATGGAGTGTGTGGGGGGAGAGAGAGGGGGAGGGGATAGTTGGGGGTGTCATGTAGAGATAGAAGTGTGTGTGTAGCTGGCAGTAGGAGTGGATGGTATTTCAATATTTAGTCATTGTGTCTAGTGTTCACAGATTTATTTGGTTCTGTATGGCCAGTTTGAGATAAAACTGTATACCACCTATACTAGTTATCACTGCATAGAGAAAAAAAACTTTTCTTCGTACATACCGCAGGTATGCAAGAAAAAATAATAAAATGAAGGTATTCAATCTGTTGATCTGTCACAGGGAAATTCATCACATTATGTATGAGTTATAAGGAAAAAACAAAAAGAAATAATATATACATCGTAATTTTTTTAATTTATTGCGTTATTGTTTTAACGCAAAAATTGCAAATTTATCTCTGCAAAAACTTTTGAATTATAGTATTCATGCATGCCACATTGTGTCTGATTTTCCTATGAGTGGCTACATATATATATCCTCACTGCTAGCATTCCTGGTCTGATGTCCATCTTCTTAGAATCTTTCAGAGTCTCTCTGGCATAGAATGAATTAATAGTAGCTAGTCCTACAAACACATGCACACACACATACATACTGTACAGTATACACACTTCTTCTCGTGCTTGTAACCTAGCCTAGCAGATCTAAATTTTGGGATAGTGATGTAGTTGGAAAGAAATACAGTTTAAGGGTGGCCTCACATAGCAACGCGCACCGCCTGTAGATCCGGACATTAATTTATTCCCCACCAATACCCCACCATTCGATAATACGCGAGCAGAAACAATCGCGCATTAGTAGCAGAAGTATACTTTGCGAAGTTGTGGTGTTTTAGTTTAGCTTCTTGTTGTCTCATATTCGTTTACAGCAACTCTCCATACGTCGTGTGAGCTCACGCGGCAAGGTGCACCAGGCTTCCTCTCCTCCAGTAGCCGTTCTCCGGACTCTGCGCACCTGAACTCAAGCGGTTGGATCCACCAGGCTCTATTTCTGCGGAGCGAAGACTTCCCAAGCTGCGCAGATCTAATACCTTCACCTCTGGCTATCTCCAATAAACTGCTCTCTCTATTGATGTTTGTTTACTCTTGATATAGGCGGGCTCTTTTTAGAACCAACACAAACTAATTGAAAAAAAAATTGCTCGCGTACTCGTAGTACGAGATATGGGGGTGGGGCTATTTCTTAAGAATTGCGAGTGGAATTAAAGTTCCAAATTTTGTATGAGTTTTTCTTGGAATCTAATAATGAGAATGCCAAAAAAAAATTATACACGGGTAAACCAAAAAAAAAAAATGAACTGCACAACAACAAGAATTTTTCAATATCTTATAAATAGAAAAAATTGCGAATAAATCATAAAGTAATATTGAAATGGATAAGAACTCGTTATGTTGCAGTAGAGTATCGGCTCGGCTAGTAGTGCACCAAATTGCGGAACTCCAACTTACCGCACCGCTCCAAAAAAGTGCTACAAAGTTTTATAACCAGGCCCTGATATTTCCTCCAGATTCGCTCTAAAATTAGTAAGCTGCTCCTTCGGCAGGTACTGTGTCCTTGTGTTGTAGTGGAGAAGCCCCTGTAAGTATACAATAGTAGTAATGTGCATAGCAACCATCAACAAAAAAAATGTGTAGGTGGTGTGCGGCCCTTAAGACTAAACTAGGAATGCCTGAGGTTATTATTTTATGTTATTGTTATTATAGTGTACTTTACTCCAGTTCCAGTATGACCTTATTTGGTCATATCACTAATGGGTTTGTGGTAATAACACCACCTCTCACATTAAAGCAGCTGCCCTAGATACATCCAAAGAAAGTTAGATATGATTTATAAGAAAAACTGTATTCTTGCCAATTAACAAATCCAGTCTTGGCTTCACAAAGATGTTGAAAAACTTAATTATTCATAGAAGTGTATTTAATTGCATTGCAAATACATCACATCCACACATCCACACACATGTACACACACACACACACACACACACACACACACACACTCAGTGGGCTCCAATGAAATATCCTAATGGTATTTCCCCCTTTCCTTCTCCCAGTAGCTTTTCTGAGGGACTTTTCATATTTTCTCTTTCCTCTCTTCGTTTCTGTTTTGTATTAGCAATGCATGTATTTCAAACTTTGTAATCATAAATTTTGCTAGTATTTAATCCTTTTACCGCCAAGTTTATGACAACCAGTTTAGTAACGTGAAAATTAAAAATATTTTATTTTTTATTGTTATTTTTTGCTCAGACATTCAGCAAGAGATATAATTCAAAAGCAAGTACAGACATAATTATTTACTATGACATAAAAAAAAGTTTATTGTCTGCACAAAGAATAGTTAAAAATAATTCGGACTTGCCGTTACAATGGTACTAATTGAAACTCTATTTCTGACGGTCTCAGAGCTGCTTCAGGTTTCTGGCAAAATACATGACTTATTCATCTTCTATGTGATGGAGTCTGAGCTTCTGTTCCTCATAGTACTATGAAACATTTCAAGTGCACAGACAACTCAACAGTTAGCATTCCAGCAGCCATATTTCTTAATTGTAAAAATCACAATACCTGTGCTATCAGACTTGCTGTTTTGTCTACTCTTTCCATGAACGACAACCCACGACTTCCAAGACCTTCACATTTTCCCTTTATATGTTGAGCAGTACCTCTTGCTGCAGTCTCGTACTCAACTGACCACCAATTATGTGCCGTCAGAACACCTTTTCGTTGTCGACTGGAAATACCTCCCCTTTCAGTGAGGAGCCAGAATTAGTGGATTGAAAAGGCTTTATCATCACAATTATCAAGTTCTGACCCTTCATACAAACCAGATTAAAACTTTCTTACTTAAAAAGGTCTGGGAGTCATAGCTCAGTGGTTGAGGGGGAGGGGGGTAAATTTAACTTAACTTAGAGGGACAAGCAGTGTAGATAGAGTTGAATTAGCTGGAAATAGAAGAGGAAGGTTATGGTCATAGTTGAGGGTTTAATAGTTTGGGGTAAAGGTGTAGTTGGAATAAAATACATTTAAAACAGAACTAGCATTATTATTTTTCTGTTGTTGTTATGATAGTGTACTTTACTCCAGTTCCAGTGTGACCTTATTTGGTCATATCACTAATGGGTTTGTGGTAATAACACCACCTCTCACAATGAAGCAGCTGCCCTAGATACAACCAGAGGCTGGTTAGATAGTCTGTACAAGTTGAGTTGGCCAGAAAATAACTTGAATGTCTTTTGAACCAAAACAGCTACTCATCCAGGGTTTGCACCATTAGAAAGCTGTATTCTTGTTAATCAACAAATCCCAGATTTGATTTCACAAAGAAGTTGGATAGCTTAATTATTCATAATTCTGTTCATCTGCTATCTGACAGTTTATGAACTTCCTCTGCAAAATAATTTTAATATTACTACTAAATTATAGAAGTGTATGTGATGATATTTTAGTGCGTAGGAGGAGAGTGCGTATGTGGGTGATAATATTTCAGTGTGTAGGAGGAGAGTGACTGTTTTTCCGACTATACATCAAGATTAATAATGAACATATAACAGGTAAGAAAACTTGCCGATCAACATAAAAACACACACACTAACTAATGCTGATTGTCTATGTTTATCATTATGAAGTCATGGGTGTATCCTATAATTATTTAGTGCTACATTATTATATAAGTTATTATAGTCCACTGTCACCCATGACTTCATAGTGATTATAACATACTGATGATTCCTAATAAGGATGAAACAATCACAGCTTTGTTGTCATTTCAGTGGCTATTTAATTAGGGTCAGGAAGGGGGAATAAATAAGTGGGTTAGAATTGCTTGTTGTGTAACAACAAGTACATACAGTAAAACATTCCTTATCCGGACGTCCAAGATACGGGCACGTCCCTCTACCGGGCAGTTTTAGCTGCCATTTGCGTCCGTGCTTCAACAATAGTCGCGCGCGCTCATCGGAAAATTATTACGTGACAGGTAGTGACAGCTGCTTGACAGTGCAGAATTGAATAGTGACGAGCGTAAGGAAAGTGTTATGGCCTCTACTTCCAATCCTAAGCAGGGAAGGAAGCGGAGGGTTCTTACCTTGTAAAAGAAATTGGATAATATCAATGAGTTAAAGGGTGGAAAATCACATAACGGTGCGTTTCTGAGCTGCATCAAGTTCCTAAGTCTACGGTAGCAGATATTTGGAAGGAAAGAGAGAAAATAGAAAAATACATTGGCTGTGGTGAGTGTCCATCAGTTCTAAAGTCACGGTCAGTCTAGAAGTCATTTTGCATAGAGGTCATGATGAAGCTCACAAATTGCAGCTGTTTGAGAATGTTACCCAAATTGCAGCTATGTGAATAGACTGGATGAGCTTGTTTCAATAAGAAATAGTAATCATTTTAGTTTAGAAAAGAGAGAGTATTTGTGTATGTACATAATATTGTATGCACACACCACATGGGGTGTGTCTATATGTATGTGGTGTGTGGTGTGATAGTTGTGTGAATATGTGTTTGTGTGGAAGATAAATTAGTTGTGGTGCAGTAAAAAAGTTGAGGCCAAGTTATTCACTCATTCACTATGTGACTATTCTTAGATATGCATATGGGGTTACAGGTTGAGGTGTAAATATCTTGTAAGTGTTAGTCATAACTGCAGTTCTTAGTAATCTCACTATTATAATTAACTATTATGATTAGTTCATGACCATAAAAATTTTCCCTTCAAATTGTGTTATTGATGTTTAGAGTAGGGAGGGTTTTTGTTTGTGTGTATATGTGTTTGTGTGATTTTTTTAAATGTAGAATAACACTTTCAGGTAATTAATGTAGTGAGGTCAGCCTGCTCAAGAGGTCACCTTGGTGAGAGGTCATTCCTGCCAGTCAAATTGCAGCTGTTATGTACCTCAAAATCTGTGCATACTACATTCTTGTGTCTCTATGTGCTCCTAAAGCAGCTGTTAGCTGTAGTAGAAGATCAATGAATCAGCAAAAACTGAGTTTCCTTTATACAACTACACCTATTTTATTAATGGCTGGCTGTTTCTTCATAATGATTTTCTAAAAAATATTCTAAACTTTTTGAAGTGTGTTTAAACTGTGGGCTGTTATGCAAGCCATGAAACCTCCTTTGTGTGTACTAGTTAAAATTTTGATGTTGTTGGTGTTGTTGTGGGTATGTGTGTATGAACTCAAGGAATATTGAAGTTGGCTAAAGATTAAAATGTAATCAATAGCTACTTGTCTGTCATAATTTTATTATACAATATCTAATATTAAAACAAAGTTATTTGAGCTGTATAAAAAGACAACTACAATTTGCAAGTATAAATAGACTCAGGAATTGACAAATAGTAGTTGGACGAGTAATAAGAGGTAGCTGCAATCAGGGGTGGGTGCATGATTTGGAGGTTAGTCACTTTTTGAGAGGTCATTAATTGAAGTTTTACTGTAATACATGCCACACCCAGTGAAACTTATAAAGAATGAAGAATAGAAATTATCCGGCCACAAGGAATTGCACACACAAACATGAGTACCACAGTGTAAATAACAAGACTGTATGAATGTTATTCAGAAGAATTCTGGCCTCACCTGTGTCATCCAGTCCAAATGTTGGCCTCATCACTGAGTGGACCAAGTTAGGATACAGAAATATACTCAAGTTATTGCTAGTTGTGTGGGCTCCCAAGTTCATACCACTTGAAAACATACACTAACTACCTTTGTATGCTATTATATATGGCTAATAATATATATTTTTAATGAAAATTTACAGCTGCAATAAAAATTGAAACTGGACAATGTGAAAATTCAATGGCCAATTTGAAATATGGGATACATAATCAACTGTGTGTGATATATAAAAAAGTGTAAAATGCAATACAATGAGAGTTTTCAAATGTATGTCCATGTAGTATTGACAGACTTCAATCCACAATTCTATTACAAAATCAAAACAATAACACAAATACTACAACAATAACAGTAAACTCACTTTTGCTGTATTTTATCTGCCACATCATTACATTCTGTTTTGTACAATACAGTAACAAAATCCTTGAGAGCTGCATGTTCAGATGAAAAGACTTCACGAATGTAGTCTAAGAGAACCCTTGCTTTGTCTTCGTCAATCAGGTCTCTACGTTGACAAAGTTGTCTATTGGTATAACGTGATATGAGTCCTTTACTGTAGCAGTGATCAGCTACTGGCATAACACAAGGCGTCACTGAGCGAACCAAGTCAGGATACACACTCAGAAATATACTCAAGTTGTTGCTGCCTAATAATAAAACATTTTCAATAATACTAGCTAACTGCAAATAACAACTTGACTTACTTTCAGAGATTTCTACTGCAGGATCTTTCTTTTCATATTTCTAATACAAAATAAATGAGAGTTAGTAAATACAAGTTAGAATACATAGTCTATTTCTACATACCTGTCCATACCAAATGAGGTGTCTATTGGTGAGCACAACTGCTTGTGGGTTGTCTGGATTGAAGAGACATTTCATGACTTTGGGGACAGAGTGCACTCCATCAACGACCCCGAGATGATTCCCTCCTTCATGTGAACGACAGTCAAAGGCAAACTGGTAGTCCATGGAGCTGTTGTAGTTCATTCTGGAACTGGCCTTCTTTAAAGTGTCCTCTATTTCTTGTTTTAAAGCAGTACATTCATGGTGAATGGAGTCTTGGAATGTAGGATCACATGAAACTACCACTTCAAAATATTTCGATTGAGATACAAATGTTACACGAAGTAAATTGGATCCGTACAAAAAGGTCACCATGTTTTTCTTGACACCTTCTCTGATGAAAGTGAAGGACTTATTAGATATGAGACAAGCCATGGAAGCAGAAAAGAGTCCCATAGGAGTAAACCCACTACTGAAGTACATCAAGAGAGGCTCCACCAAACATGACCTACAGGATTCTTTGTGGAATAGGTCAAGTTCCTTTGCACTTGTGTTTTCTAACACGCAAGGTATGATGTACTCTTTCTCCTCTTCTAAGACTGACTTAGAATATTCAACTGACACAATCTCAGCTATAATGTGAAGATATGCAAGCAAGGCTACCAGCTGCTCTGGTGGAATGACACCTCCTGAAATTTTAGATGTAGCTGATTTCAAATCTTTCATAGTGAATCTGCCTGTCTTCCTGAATCTCTCGGATGTGGCCTGACCTACGCTATCAAAGCTCATGGCTTTAAGAATGACACCAGTGATACTGTCATACACTACCTGGGTGTCTATGATGACCAGGTCTTCCAAACCAGGCACACTGGGGAAGTACATCAGAACACCGGCATGGTGGTGAAGAAACCACAGAGCTATTTTGGTCTCATAGGGTGTCATATTGAATGCATTGGACAAGGCCATGCCGGTCTCCAGGCTGGCTGTCCTCACCTTTCTCATGCGAAGACACAAGCTGAACAGAAGCCACACAGCTGGAATCTTCAGCTTCTTAAAGTGTTTTTCCATGGCATTCTCCAGTAGCTGATGCAAGTGATGGATTTCTTCTACTCCGCCTTTCATGTTGTCCAAAGAAACAACAAGCTTGTCTTGTGAGCAGAACTGCACTATACTCTTTCTGTAGAAGTCTGTGTCTCGAATCACCTTTTGAAGCTGTGAGTCGACTGTAGCGATGTCTTCCTCAGAAACTTGGTCTTTGTGAGTACCCACTATATACACTACTGACTTGGAGGACTCGAGTATCTCACCAATGATGGGCGAGCTGTCTGCTCCTGGTAGAGGTTGAAGATGGGAGGACGAACTGAAACAAGATACACTGGCCAGAGTACGCAAAAGCATCTCTTGCAGAGTAAACTCAGAGTTCTCTGGTGCAGTTGTCTCTCCTGAAGCTCTCTGATAAAAGACTCGATACTCCTCGTCTAACTTGAACTTGTAGCTAAAGAACAGCAAGTAGAGGCCAGGTCCTATGGTGAGTGCTGGTAGCATGTCCATCAGCTCAGGCTGCCCTCCAGTGTCCTCCATTCTCAAGAAAGCTTTGAAAGAATGCTTCATAATTTCTGCAAACTGTGGTTGCCTTGAAACTCTCTCGTATATGGCAGCTATTTCAGAATAATCTTGTGATGTTACCACCTCATCAGCTAGTTGGACATGTGTTGGTGAGAGCGGTGAGGATTTCTTTCGTCTGGACTGCTTCAATGTTGGTTGTGGTGGTTTTTCCACAAGGTGAGACTGCTCTGTACTGCTAGCCTGACTGACCTCTGCCATCGTTGCAATATCTCCACAGGGACGAGCTGCAGTCTCAGAAGTGAATTTAGTCTCCAGACCTTTTCTAAGACTATGAAGGAGTAGAGATGCTTCCTCAGTGAGATTCTGTACAATGGTCCAGTTTGTTCCCTTATCTGCTGTAGTTGTATCAGACGTGCCTTGGACTAGCATATTAGAACAACACTCCACTGTGCCTGTGCTGCCATGAATCTGTTCCTCTTCTTTGGCTGACATAAGATCTATGATCTCTTTTGTAACGCGACGGCGAGTTGTAGTCTTGCCTTGTCGTGGTGGACCAAGAAACATAAACTTTAAAGACAGAAGCTCCAGAACCTCCTTGGAAACAATGAAGTGTTTGTATGCTTCTTCATACTTGTAGTCATCTATCACATAAAATAAAAAATAAGTCCATTTTTTGGAGAACTGATAGTAAATAGAACTACTTCAATGAACACAAAACTTGGTACAGACACTGGGATTTCTTGCTCAAATGAAGTGGTTTCCAAAGAAAATGTCCCCTTTCTTAAACTATGTAACTCTCCTATTGCATATGCACTAATGACTTTTGACACAACTTTTATTATTCACACTGGTAATAGCTCACACACTCCTGTGCTTTGGTGCCTTTTGTAGTGACTTCTAGCTAATGAAGCAACACTTGATTGTTGCTCTTAAAGCTGTGAGTTTACAGTAGCCCTATAATTACAAGTGATATAGTCACATAGCTTTTACTCTACAATAACCCTCACACTCCTATGCTTCTACCCTCAGCTGGCTCCAGCAATAGGAGTGTGGGCAGCTGGTTTTATAGCCTGGAGCTAAGCCAGTAGAAGCAGCTGCCAGTGCACCAGCTGCAATTTAGCTCAAACATTCTCAGCTAATAATTACATATCATACTTTCTTCTAGAGAGAAGCTGCTATTTGCATACACTAACCTGACAGAGTTCCTTTATACACTCCACCTCCATCAGCAACCAGTAACTGTCCAGTAGACAAGACTGCAGTAGCTATGTATCCTCTATTATTCTTCTGACCTGGTCCATCTCCCTCACTAGTAGTCTCAATCCACTTCTCTGTCTTGTTGGAATAAATTCTAACCTTAGAATATTCATCCATGCCAATTAGATTCGATAAGGAAGAGGCGATAGCCCAGGTGTCAGTAGATGTGGTTACTGTCCTCCATATTGTTAGTGGAGTTGTCCTGCCATTACTAGCAGACTCTAAAGTGCATATAAATAGAATCCCTCTCTTGCCATATCCTCCTGTGAAGTAGAAGTTGCCTTCATGGAATGTTGATCGCATGTCACTGCATGAAGAAGGAAGTGAGTCTGCAGTCGTCCAATGGTCGTTGAGTAGAACTTCCACTAAGTCCAAGACCTCGCGATGTGAGCCCCACCCACCAGCCACGACCAGGACCTCCGGTGATCCTCCACTAACTGATGATGTCTCGTAGCGAGGAGTAGGCATGGCACGTAGCGTTGGCTTCCAGTCTCGACCAGTAGTACTAGTCAACAGAGTGTCAGTGGGTTCATTAGTGGAGGGATCATATCCACCAACCAATACAAACTTAGACTGGTAGGTAGTTAGAGACGAGTAGTAATATGGTGCATAAGTAGTAGTCCATGAGTGAAGGTCAGTAGAGATGTGAAGTCTGTCATAATGTTCCTGTATTATCACTGTATTCTGTAGTACTGCACATTGGTCAGGCCAGACATCCTCACTCCAGGTATGGCAGCGTTCCCAGTGAAGTGAGGCTTGAGGATGGAGATCTCTCTAAATGCAAATAAATAAAAATATATATTTAAATTACAAGTAAACAAACAAACAAAAAGCATTAATTATTTATGCATATCAACACACGGACTTCATGTTTGATAAACAAATACACATTAAAAACAAACACACAAACACATTGATTCCAATATAAGCAATGAATATGCCATATAAATATAAACTTTGTAAACTGTAGATAACCACATATAGAGAAATGGACGTGCATACTAACAATACTAACTCTATAACATACAAACACACAAACACACACTTTCTTACACAATGCTTAGATACATAAACATAACGTGTTAAAAATTATAGTTAGCAACATTACTGAAATAGAAACACACACACACAAACATACAATAAAAAGAAAAGTGTCTTTTTTTCCCATGTATTTTAGCCCAGAAAAACGTTTTGAATTCAATTTAACATAACAACCGGTGAGTGCAAAGATAAAAAAGAGTACAGATAAAAACAGTACAAGTCAACTTTAGAGAATGTTATTACATCGTTAGAGAGTATGTTATCACATCGTCAGAGACTATGTTATCACATTGTCAGAGACTACAATATTACATCGTCAGAGACTGCGATATCACATCGTCAGAGAGTATGTTATCATATCGTCAGAGAGTATGTTATCACATCGACAGAGACTATGTTATCACATCGTCAGAGACTGCGATATCACATCGTCAGGGAGTATGTTATCACATCGTCAGAGACTATGTTATCACATTGTCAGAGAGTCTGTTATCACATCGACTTAGACTATGTTATCACATCGACTGAGACTATGTTATCATATCGTCAAAGAGTATGTTATCACATCGTCAGAGAGTATGTCATCACATCGTCAAAGAGTATGTTATCACATCGACTGAGACTATGTTATCACATCGACTGAGACTATGTTATCATATCGTCAGAGAGTATGTTATCACATCGTCAGAGAGTCTGTTATCACAATGTAAGAGAGTATGTCATCACATCGTCAAAGAGTATGTTATCACATCGTCAGAGAGTATGTCATCACATCGTCAGAGAGTCTGTTATCACAATGTAAGAGAGTATGTCATCACATCGTCAAAGAGTATGTTATCACATCGTCAGAGAGTATGTTATCACATCGTCAGAGAGTATGTTATCACATCATAAGAGAGAGTATGTTATCATATCGTCAGAGAGTATGTTATCACATCGTCAGAGAGTCTGTTATCACAATGTAAGCGGTTATGTCATCACATCGTCAAAGAGTATGTTATCACATCGTCAGAGAGTATGTTATCACAATGTAAGAGAGTATGTTATCACATTGTCAGAGACTATGGTATCACGTCCTAACTACTGATGTTTCCTAGATGTTAGGACCATGGCTGGATTAGATAATTTAAAAAATTAGAGGAACTACTGTAACTGGCAAAGAGCCTACCAAGTGGGAACCTGGTTAGAGTGGTGTGTTTGTCAGAAATTAAGTCTGTCTGCTTAGTCAAAAATAAAACAAGATTTTTGTACGAGCTGGTTTGTGTGTCTTCCAAAAGCACTGAATTGGGAGTATAAGGCTTTAGCTTGCTGATATAGCTGTGGAAGATTTTCTAGCTTTTAGCAGTAAATTTGAAAGAAAAGTTTGACAAATTTTATCAGTGTTTTATGTAAGTAGTATTGAAACTAGGCCAAAGCAGTATTGAAACTAAGCCAAAACAGTAACAGAATGCTGAAGAAAAAGCTGCTTACTCTCATTCTATGACTGTTTGGAATTTGCTTAGGATAGTCACTGTGCTACATGTAGATAAAAATTGCCAACACGTAAGCATGCATTAAATACAAACATACAACATTAAAATACACAAGCATAACATTTTTATAAACACTGTAAGAAACTCTAAATAACAAGCACAGCAATATAAATACACAACTTACTGTATTTCTGGAACAAACTAGACTTCAAATAGCAAAAGTAAAATAGACAATTACAAACTATAGGAAAAAACGAGGGAAAGCAATGTATGAGAGTCCTCTCATAAAAATGCACCAGCAAATAAAAAAAGAGAGGGAAACTCATGTCTGAGCATGCTCATAAAGGCATCAACCAGCATCTGGAAAAAAGGGGGGGAAAGTCAAGTCTGAGCATGCTCATAAAAGGCACCAGCATCTGAAAAAAAGAGGGAAAGTCATGTCTGAGCACGCTCATAAAGGCACCAGCATCTGGAAAGAAAAAAGAGAGAGGGAACTCATGCCGAGAGGTTTAAAATATGCACAAAACATGTCCACTATTGCAACAAAAAAACAACAAAACAAACACAAAACAATTTAATTCTTAACGATTTTTCTAATTGGATTTATTGAAATGTAGTTTTTGCCCACACCTTAGTTTTGACTTAAATCACTTGCCCTCGCTGTAGCACAAAACTAGAAAATCATTTTAAGGAGCTATCACAAGCAATGCTTGCACAAGTGACTTAATTGAGCCCTTAACTACAAAAAAACAAAAACAAAAACAATAAAAACCACTTGTGGTTTAGTTGACTTATTTTGAACTTGTCTAGAGTTTACTGATTGAGGTCTGTTGTCCTGACCTACACTTGGATGCAGTTGGGAAAGAGTTCTACTCTGATACTATCAAGGTTGGTGGCAAGCTCACTCTTACAATACAAGTAACAAAATAGTACAATTGAAAGAAGCTTCAGTTCTTCAAATGTCTAAATATGGCTGCACAAAAGAATGCATCAAGCAAGGATGTACGTTTGTCAATGTTTACATAAAGAACAGATGGTGTGTGTGTGTCCCAATTAGAGCTAATGAATTGTACAAAAAAAAACACCAGTGAACTGAGGAGTAGGAAGACAAATTGAGTTTGTGCATTCATTCAATTAATGAATTGGATTGATAAAAAAGACAAAGTAGAAGCTTATTTTTTGTCAAATGAATGAAACACTTATAGTCTATGCTGCTTATTTGTACTGGTATCTAACATAGCTCCTCTCACTTTGTAAATGTTATCTACATAACACTGGATCTAGTAATTAGATAAATAGACACTGGATCTAATAATGAATTCAGCAACTACATAAATACTGGATCTAATAAATAATTAGCAAACACTGAATCTTGCAATCAGACAATAAACAAACACTGATCTGGTAGACAAAACTGGTTTTAGTGAACAAACCATAATTTGGTAACTAGCCAATACTTCTAGAAAACACAACTCAGTAGCTACGGGCGCTCACCTCCTTAGGAAGTTGAGGCTGACCTTCCGCCATGCATAATCCTTTCCTGCCGCCGTCTTCAAGAATGGAGGCCTCCCTACGCTACTTAGATTCCTACTTTAAATATCCGGACTGGACCCCACCCAAAATACTGTATTTTACTGGATTCGCCCACCTAGTACGTAGTATACAAGGGGGACCGTTTTCCTAATTGCTGCTTCTGCTGGTAGCTAATAAGGAAAGGATCGTGTTGCTGCTGGTGCGTGTGAGGTGCTTGATGGTAGAGAAGGAAAAAACTTCAAACTTTTGGCTGCATTCATGCTAAAGCAGTTTGAAGAAGTCGATCTACTATGGATGTACATATTGAACTGCCCTGCAAGATAGAAATACTCTTCTTTGTCATAGTTGTGAGTTTATGCTAACCAATGTAAAGAAGGCTTAAAATAAATTGTAATATACTGTTGGTACTATTAACTTTTAGTAGTAGTAATGATATTATAAACTAGCAAGCACCTTGCCACACAGTGGCACTTGATGCACTAACTTTTGCAAGTTAGGAATGCAGTAGTATAAAGTATTTTTATCCATGGTTTCCCTCTCTTGCTCTCTTTTTTCCTGAGCCATCTCAGTTTTTCTTATTCTTCTCGTCAGCTCATGGGTTCCCTTCTCTTGTATCTCTTGTCCTTTTAAAAAACCTTGGTTTCCTTATCGCCTTCTACTGAATGTGATGGCGCTTGCCTCGTGGCTCTTGGTGTGCTAAGTTTAGCAATTCAGAAATGCTTTAGCACCATATATTTTTATTTTATTTTTAAATTTCTTTATATATTTCAAAGAGTAAGAGAGCTAGTGTGTATCATGAGTATTTATAGAAGTGTGTGTGCGTTGGTATAACTAGTGATGTGCTTGAGCACAAATGGCGAGCAAGCCTAAAACTACACTATTGTTAAATGATTGATTTTAACTTGAACACCATAGGAAATGTATTATAACTATCACCATAGGAAATGTATTATAACTGATCACCATAGGAAATGTATTATAACTGTACTTCTATTCCAGTTTGTAAAGGAATGTGTGTATGTGTGTTTGTGTGCAGTGGAGCAGCCCCACCCCTCAACTAATATTTCCTCATACTTGTAACACTCTCATTCTATTTAGTTCTTTAACTCTCTCATTCTGTTCAGTTCTTTCTATTTTCCTTTACTATTTGGTGCTTTCATTTTTCTTATCTGTTATACTTAAGCTTGCTTTTGTGTATCATTTATTTTGTTTTGTTTTATGTTCTGTAATTGTACTTTGTTCTTTATTTCTGTATCATTTTGTTTGAATTTGAGACTGAGTACTGATAGGGATCTTGAGCATACTGGGAATAGTGGATAGACCTGAGTCAGTGTGTTTAAGTCTGGAGATGTTTTTGTCTTTTCCCTTTGTTTTAGTTAGTAGTCTTTGTGTGATAGTTTGGCTGAGTTTCTATAGCTTTACCCAATTGTCGTGTGCTACTACAGGCGGGCAATAATTAAAATCAAACCTTAGGAGTTAAGATTGTGTATAATATTATTGATTGGTATAATGATATGTTGGTAAGGTGTAGTTCATTGTAAAAGTGTTTGTTTTATTATGAACTTGTTATATGTGATAGAGATGAGTTCTTCCAGCAACTTATGACTTATACAGCATCCTTCACACGTGGCCAATATTCCAGCAACACTGAAGAGTCTCTCCACAGGAGCTGAAGATACTGGAATGCAAAGGTAATTAGTGAATGGGATGACAGGGGCACATGTTTCGGTGAGTAGGTGGGTGAGTGTGAGCTAAGTCAATTTATTATTAATTACACTTTTGATGATGATAAATTTTTAATTACAGTAGAAGACAAAATAATAGTTTCAAATTCCGTTCCGTAGAACGGCCTTCACACGATTAAAAAAACGGGAGGAGAATGGTACGCTGTTTTGTAAAAAACGGCCGTTCCATTTGACTGCGTTACCGTTTTAATCTGTCTCATTCACCGTTATTAGTTCGACCACCGCACAGTATCGATTATTTCTCGATGTTAGGGCCTTCTTGGGCTCTGATTTTTTACTACTGGAGGTCCATCAGTAGCTAAGAGAAGACCTACGAAGTGCGGACCTCGTTATAGCTCTGTGCCCATCGGAACTTTGGTCTGCAGCTTTATTGAAGCAAGTTAAATTTTAGTGCGATCTTTTTTGCACTATCCCAGTAGCATTTAATGGTCGATACAAGGCCTTAGCTTGCTGATATAGCTATGGAAGAGTTTCTAGCTAGGAAATATCTGTGAATCAATGGAAATGCTTAACGTTACGAGCACCATTAGCTCATTAATTATTCATGAGGCTAATCACACTTGAATATCACCAGCGTAAGCTTTCCCAAGAATCTGCTACTGACTGCCTAACAAGCTATAGACTATATTTCATAGAACAACATAACAGAATAGTCCAGAAACTCTCGCAAACTTCGTAAAAACATCGCTAGTCATTCTAATGTACCACACGTCAAATTCTTCGGGCCACCCCCTATCTTTCGTGATTCTTACCTCATAGTATAAGTCTTCGACGCAGTACCGGGTGACTGAATAAAAAATACAAGCACAGTCGCAGCTTAAATAAGGTTAAATGTATCTTAAGTCTAGAGGAGACGCCATTCCAACGACTTTTACCAGAGACTTCGCATCTTATCTCCTATTTCAATAAACTCTGGCAGTTTTTGAAGGATTCAGTCTCCGCCCCATATGTCGTAGAATGACGTTCTGTATAGCAACCAAGAGCAGCAATGCTGGGAGAAGCAAAAATTGACGCTCCACGTGACTCGGTCCTAACTCGGGCTGAGTGAGAGACCGCCAAACAGCTGTAAACGCCCACGCATTCTAAAGGCGCGCTTTTTGCGGGAAGACTTTCAAGCGCAGCTTGAGCTAGCTTTGGTGGTCCAGGTCTAGTGTGCAGACAGGCATCCAGCTCTTGATCAGGTAAACAAGGTTTGTATTAGAAGAAGTATTTGTATTAGTTGGAGTAAGGTTATGAATAGTGTGTGTCTCAAGTTTAGGTTGTATTTCTAGACTATATCTAGTTGGATATAATGCCCACTCAAAGCTGTATAGCTAACTTAACCTTGGGAAGGTTTACTGAAAATAAAGGCATAGTCATATTTTTAATATAATATGTTCATGTCCAATAAGTAAAGTACAAATTTTAATATAATTGTAGAATGCAACCACCAGTATATTCATTGTTGATAATCACCTATCTAGCTATTTCCATAAAATGCTATAATTTAGGGAGAGTGGATGAATTATAGGGAGAAAAATAGAACTTCTCACAAAATCTAAATGATTGATATAACAATTCTAATTACTTTGTCTTACCTTATCATCAACATTACAAAAAACAAAAACAAATGTAGGTGCATGATGGCAAACAAGAAAAACCAACAAAATCACCGCAATAACCACCGTCGATCAATGCAGAGAAGATGGAGTGCTGCAAAGTACAGAGAAAAGAAAGTTAAGAGTCAAGCTCATTCCTCCACAGAAAATTGTGACAAATTAGAAGGCTCAAGAATTATAAATCTGGACAAGTTGCAGCAGTATGTTAATGAATTAACAACACATGCTGCAAAGTGTGGCAGTCAAATAATACTGAGTGGAGAGCAAAAATCTGGCCTTGCTTCAATCATTTCTAGTCATTGTTCAAAGTGCTCTTTTATTATACCATTGACAACATCAAATAAAGTATCTGGCCCTAAAGGAATCTCACGCTGGGAAATAAATCTGGCTGCTGTGTGGGGACAAATGTGTACGGGAGGCGGCCACTCTAAACTTAAAGACAACATGAGTATATTGGGTGTACCTGTTATGTCTCCAAAGAATTTCATCAATACTGAACGAAGTATTGGGCAGTGGTGGCAAAATCAGCTGCAAGATGAAATGAAAGAAGCTCGTCAGAAAGAAAAGAGGTTGGCTATTCAAAGAGGAGACTACCACGAAGGAGTTCCGGCAATTACTGTTATTGTGGATGCCGGTTGGAGCAAACAGTCACATAAACATACGTATAATGCCAAATCGGGGGTTGGTGTGATTATTGGCAAAGAAACAGGAAAAATTCTTTTCATTGGGGTGCGGAACAAGTATTGTACTGCTTGCAGTCGAGGAATATCAAAAGACAAACATCATTGCTTCAAAAATTGGAACGATTCTTCATCCCAAATGGAATCAGACATTATTTTGGAAGGTTTTTGTCAGGCTGAAGAGGTCCATGGTGTTCGGTATGTACAATTTATTGGGGATGGGGACAGCTCAGTTTATCCTACGCTATTGCAGCAAGTACCTGGATGGGGGAGGTACATCGAGAAGCTTGAGTGTGCAAATCATAGCTGTAAATGCTACAGATCTGCTCTAGAAAAGTTGGTGCAGGAGAAGCCTCACTACAAAGGAAAGGGTGGTTTGACAGGTGCAATGCGACAGCGACTAACAAGTGCAGCACGCTGTGCTATTCGAATGCGAAGCCAAGAAACTGATGTCAAAAAAGCTGTAAAAAAGCTAAAGCAAGATCTTAAAAATGGGCCTTTTCATTGCTTCGGAGTGCACACAAAATGTAGCCCAGACTTCTGCCAGAAAGCAAAAGAGAAGTTATCTGAAGAACACCAGGAGTCTATTGGTAATGAAGATGTCTGTGAAGAATTCTCTGACCTCATTGAAGGTACCTGTAACTAAATAATAAAAATATTTTAATAATTAAATGTAATGAAGTCATTATTTATAAAGCAAAAAATATATAATAATTAATTACACCGCATTTCTTAAATGTATGGTTAGTACCTGATATAATCATAAAATGTATTATTTTTAAATTTAATTATAGAGTCTGCCAATGCTATCGAGGAACAGAGATTACTATGGGAAGAAACGATGAAAGATACTTTGCCGGCAGAAACTGATGAAAGTGTAACTGAAGTGAATCCTCAGCTAATGCATGATATCCAGTTATTAGTGAGTAGATTAGTTTGTAAGTCTGAGAGATTAATTACAAATTGTACTACTAACCTTGCTGAGAACTGGATGCACATAAGGTGCAAGTTTGACGGTGGCAAAGTGGTGAATAGATCACAGAGTGGGTCTTGGGAAAATCGCTGTTGTGGTGCCGGTATACAAAAGAATGTTGGTAAAACCTGGGGACCAATCATGTGGGAGAAGATGACAGGCAATCCCGCAAATTGTATTTTTGGCACTGCTATGGACGCTTCTGCTAAGAAAGCAGAATAAGACAAGAAAAGAAAATCTACCCAAGAAGCTAAGAATAGCAGACGAAAGGGAAAATTTTCAAAAGCTGACAATTCTTTGGCAGCTCGCAAAGCATATTCTCGGCATGACGGAGGAATAGAAGTAGAAGATCATGTGGCTGATATTTCATCAGATTACCTAAAGGAATTTTTAAAAAACCACTACTCATTGCAAGTTGTTGTTACTGCTGAAAAATGGGACATCATTGAACTGGAAACAAGACAACAGAGCAGATGTAAAGTATGGAGGGAAGAGCGAATGAAAAGAATCACAGCATCACATGTTGGAGGAATTGTGAAGATGCGAGCGGCAACTAAAAGAAGCAAGAAAGTGAAAGAGATGTTGTACACCACCTTCAAAGGCAACAAAGCTACCATGTATGGTATGCTCATGGAAGATGTAGCACAGCAGAAATATGTGGAGAAACAGCAACAAAACCATCCTGGTCTAAAGACTGAGCCATCTGGACTAGTTGTTAGTTTGGAAAATCCTTGGCTGGCTGCTAGCCCCGATGGCAGAGTAACTGACCCAAGTGCAGCCCAACCTATCGGGTTAGTGGAATATAAGAATCCATATTCGACAAGGGACTCAACAATTGAAGAAGCCTGTGCGAGTAAGGGATTTTGTTTGGAGAAAACAAAAAAAGGAGAAGAGATGGTATACTCACTGAGGAGTAGGCATAACTATTATTATCAAGTACAGTGCCAGTTGTATTGTTGTAATCTTGAGTGGTGTGACTTTGTTGTGCACACTGAAAAGGACATGCATATAGAACGTATTGAGAGAAACAAGGATTGGTGGGAGGAACAACTGCCCAAACTAAAAGAATTTTACTTTAACAGTTTACTACCCGAGTTAGCGAGCCCCAGATATAGAAACGGAGGTATAAGGGAGTCTGGAGAACAAAGCACTTCAACAATGTAGTATTATTTTCATATAGTTGTTATATACATGTATTTACTATTTCATTCAATTCTAATGAACCACGAGTTGTACTATTAATCCCCTAACCACTTGTGTGACCACAGCTACAACCATAACACTTACCACAGTGGCTTAGGACTTAGCCACTGTGGTTCATTTACTTTTACCGTTATAGTAAACGGTGTCGACTGTATAGTCAACTATGGTTAAAAACTACTGTTTAACGGCCGTACTACGGAACGGAATTCAGAACTTTATTTTGTCTCCTACTGTAGTTCTAATTAACATTAAATTAATTTAACCTTTAATTTTATTTTTGTGCTCATCTCGTGATTCTGGTATGTGTGTGTGTGAGTATGATATCTAATACTTTGCTGCCAACTCATTAAGTGGGTGGGAGAAATGGGTGGGGCCTCTTAGGAATAGTCATGGAATTGATGACAAGTCAGGGATTCATACAGGATGTTTTGCTAGGGGGAGAAATTATGTCGAGTCGCAAAAAACAGTTTATCTACATAATATGGTCATGACCGTGAGACTGTGAAACAGATTTCAGATGAAAACTTGACAAACTATATAATAGTTAGGCGGCGCCTCCAAGACCATTTTTAGGGTCTTGGAGGCTTTAGGCTTTTATATCCCAAACGCAGCGAAGGCATTACTTAGTGCCTGAGGGACCCTAAAAACAGTAGTTCACGACGGCTGCACAGCGCCTAACTAATATGGCTGCACATTCATGCTATGGTACCCATCATGGACCATTCATGAAATAAATAGTCTTAATTTGGAGAATGAATTGAAGGGGGAGAAAGGAACTGCTACTAGAGGGGGAAACTTTTGCTAGGTTAGCACTTTCTTCTCCACAAGTGTTGACCAGCTACAACTTGTGGTTACTTCCCACAAGAGCCAACTAGGCAACCACATGTGGTTTAGTGGCCTACCTTTCACATGTGGTTTAGTGGCCTACCTTTCACATGTGGTTTAGTGTTCTACCTTTCACATGTGGTTTAGTGGCCTACCTTTCACATGTGGTTTAGTGGCCTACCTTTCACATGTGGTTTAGTGTCCTACCTTTCACATGTGGTTTAGTGGCCTACCTTTCACATGTGGTTTAGTGGCCTACCTTTCACATGTGGTTTAGTGTCCTACCTTTCACATGTGGTTTAGTGTCCTACCTTTCACATGTGGTTTAGTGTCCTACCTTTCACATGTGGTTTAGTGTCCTACCTTTCACATGTGGTTTAGTGGCCTACCTTTCACATGTGGTTTAGTGGCCTACCTTTCACATGTGGTTTAGTGTCCTACCTTTCACATGTGGTTTAGTGGCCTACCTTTCACATGTGGTTTAGTGTCCTACCTTTCACATGTGGTTTAGTGTCCTACCTTTCACATGTGGTTTAGTGGCCTACCTTTCACATGTGGTTTAGTGTCCTACCTTTTACATGTGGTTTAGTGGCCTACCTTTCACATGTGGTTTAGTGGCCTACCTTTCACATGTGGTTTAGTGTCCTACCTTTCACATGTGGTTTAGTGGCCTACCTTTCACATGTGGTTTAGTGGCCTACCTTTCACATGTGGTTTAGTGTCCTACCTTTCACATGTGGTTTAGTGGCCTACCTTTCACATGTGGTTTAGTGGCCTACCTTTCACATGTGGTTTAGTGTCCTACCTTTCACATGTGGTTTAGTGTCCTACCTTTCACATGTGGTTTAGTGGCCTACCTTTCACATGTGGTTTAGTGGCCTACCTTTCACATGTGGTTTAGTGGCCTACCTTTCACATGTGGTTTAGTGTCCTACCTTTCACATGTGGTTTAGTGCCTACCTTTCACATGTGGTTTAGTGTCCTACCTTTCACATGTGGTTTAGTGTCCTACCTTTCACATGTGGTTTAGTGTCCTACCTTTCACATGTGGTTTAGTGTCCTACCTTTTCAATAGGCTAAGAAACAAGCACATTATTGTATCATAAAATATGTCAGTCAAATTCTGTATGAGTTGACAGATTATATTGCCACAATGGAAAGCAAGTGAGATATGAGAGACTAAATCCAGCAAAGAGTAAACATACTAAATAAAATAATTAATAATGCAAAAATAATGCTGTGATTAATGTCTGCAGGATATGTTGCAAAAGATGTGTATTTAATAATGTATTATTAATTACATTGTTTAATTTAATCTTTTATGTTAAATTTTATTAAATTGATTAAACAAATTTGGAATATTTTAAGTTACCTAAATTCAATGAGACAATTTACTCTGAAATAAAAGCGATTGTGTAAGACCCCTCCCCCCTGACTTAATCATTTTTGTTTACAAAATCACAATATATGATTTCTCACTAATTATGACCAGCTAGTGCCATTTAAAATATTAAATTAATGAGGTTCTGTCTTTTTTTTGTCAACCCTTCCCCTCCAACTATAAACAACAATAACAACAAACCAGTAGCATAACAAACTCTTTTATGTGTCTATAGTGGAGATGACATAATGTCCATTGGAGAGGAGACATTTGAAGTGGACTGAGTGGATGAAGAGAGAGACACTGCACTGGCTGTGAGTGGGTGGAGTATGTGGGGTGGGTGGAGCATATGGGAGTGGGTGGAGCATGTGGGGGTGGGGTGGTAGTATAGTAGAGATGGAATGATCTATGTAATTGGCAGTGAATGACAGAAGAAATAGTTATTTAGATGGAGGACAGGCCAGCTGAACGAGGAAAGGGATTGCAAGACGGACAATGAGGAATGGGTAGAGTGTGTGTGTGTGATAAAGTGCTAGGTGTTGGCTAGTTGCAGCCTCCAGCAATGTGCTGGTATGCTTTGTTGTGTTCATGTTGGGAGAATTAGTTGCACTGTCAAACTTTCTATCTAGTCCACTCACTGGAGATTATTTTGTGCACATGCAGAGAGACAAGAGTAGAGGGACTCCATTGTCCAAGAGAGGCTGTCTCTACAAAGGACCCTTCCCTCAAGATGGCGGCTACTCTGTTAGCATGAAGGTAGGCGTGTTCATTATTGCTTCCTTGTATAACGATGGCTTTATTTGCTGCAGAATTATCAGAAGTTGGTTTGTGCGGACTAGAGGGTCTATGGATGGAGGGTGCACACTGGCTTTTGATAAGGTAAAGGGTGGGTAGGATAAAAACAGACAAGCCCTATATTAAGAATACATCATCTATACACACATACATTCACACATACACACATACATACATACATACAGTAAATATATACATACACATTATATATATATGCATACATGTATTTTAAATTTTTTATTAGTGTATCTGTAGAACTCTCACTACAGGCTGTGTGGGCTTGCCTTGGTAACTGATGACGATCACATCTTCTACCCTCTGTCTACTGATGGGGAGGACGAGTGGACGCGGGCCATAGGCATAGAGGTGGAGGAAACTGATGCTGGTGGGTGACAGGGGTCAAAGTGCTTAGGTCATAGGTTACAGTATATAATTGAGTAAGGTTCTCATGTGACCAATGACTAGAGGCAGTGATGGAGTTCTCATGTGACCAGTGACTAGAGGTAGTGATGGGGTTCTCATGTGACCAGTGACTAGAGGTAGTGATGGAGTTCTCATGTGACCATTGACTAGAGGTAGTGATGGGGTTCTCATGTGACCAGTGACTAGAGGTAGTGATGGAGTTCTCATGTGACCAGTGACTAGAGGTAGTGATGGAGTTCTCATGTGACCATTGACTAGAGGTAGTGATGGGGTTCTCATGTGACCAGTGACTAGAGGTAGTGATTAGGTTCTCATGTGACCACGGACTAGAGGTAGTGATTGGGTTCTAATGTGACCAGTGACTAGATGTAGTGATGGGGTTCTAATGTGACCAGTGACTAGAGGTAGTGATGGGGTTCTCATGTGACCAGTGACTAGAGGTAGTGATGGGGTTCTAATGTGACCAGTGACTAGAGGTAATGATGGGATTCATATGTGACCAGTGACTAGATGTAGTGATGGAGTTCTCATGTGACCAGTGACTAGAGGTAGTGATGGGGTTCTCATGTGACCAGTGACTAGAGGTAGTGATAGGGTTCTCATGTGACCAGTGACTAGAGGTAGTGATGGGGTTCTCATGCGACCATAGACTAGAGGTAGTGATGGGGTTCTCATGTGACCAGTGACTAGATGTAGTGATGGGGTTCTCATGTGACCAGTGACTAGAGGTAGTGATGGGGTTCTCATGTGACTAGTGACTAGAGGTAGTGATGGGGTTCTCATGTGACCAGTGACTAGATGTAGTGATGGGGTTCTCATGTGACCAGTGACTAGAGGTAGTGATGGGGTTCTCATGTGACCAGTGACTAGAGGTAGTGATGGGGTTCTCATGTGACCAGTGACTAGAGGTAGTGATGGGGTTCTAATGTGACCAGTGACTAGGGGTAGTGATGGGGTTCTCATGCGACCATTGACTAGAGGTAGTGATGGGGTTCTCATGTGACCATAGAGGTAGTGATGGGGTTCTCATGTGACCAGTGACTAGAGGTAGTGATGGGGTTCTCATGTGACCAGTAACTAGAGGTATGGTCCTGCCAGTACTAACTCTGTGGACATGTTGATGAAGCTGATAGAGAAGGGCATGTGTGTGGTGCGCATGAATTCTCACATGGAACTCACGAGGTCAGTCGCAGAGTGGGTAAAGGGTTGCAGAAATGGAGGAAATTTGACCGAGTAATGGATTATCATGCAGTGATGTGTGTGTGTGTAGTATTATGCTGAGACTACTAGTGGTGTGCTTGAGCACAAATGGCGAGCGAGCCTAAAGACTATACTATTTTTATATGAATGATCTTGACTTCTAACACTGAAGCTACTGAAAATAAGGTCCAGTTTTTAAATTTAGCATACAGGGTAAAGGGATTTCAGTGCCATAGTAACAATTCTCTGCAACACGTTACTTAAAAGTTTTCTTTGTGACATTCTTTAGCTAAGTAGTGGTTGTAACACACAATGCTTTGACACAACTGGACATGCACCTACACAGACTTACCTTCGCAATAGTCTAGTGGACAATGTATTTTCGAGTAAATACTGTTGCGCACGGCTTATTACCATGACAAAGAGCGCATTGACTTACCACCGCCACTAACTCGAATAGAAATGGAAGTCCCCTAAGTTTTCAAGTTTGAACTGCACCCACAAAAGAATTCAAAATGGTAAACAATTCAATTTCTAGGGTGATACGGGTACTGATCAATAAACCAGAGGATTCTGTTTAGTGCAATTTGGGACGGGGTCGACCACATAACTAACACAAAAACGCGAGGGTCAAAGTACGAAATGACATACGTACGTCCATACATATATCTAAATAAACAAACTTCCCCGATTTTTGATTGTGTTACCCCTGTAAGTGTCTCGCTCGCTACGCTCGCTCGCCAATTAAGAATGTAGCAAAAGTGGAAATAGTGAAGAACAGATCCATTGCTATTGCTTTGGATACCAAGGGACCAGAAATCAGAACTGGAGTCCTTAAGGGTTCGAGTTAGGTTTCCTGTGAGTGTGTGTGTGTGTGTGTGTGTGTGTGGGTGTGGGTGTGCTGAAAAACAATTCTAGGAAGGGAAAGAGTAACTTTTTAAATTTTAAAGGAGGGGCAATGAGAGGAGACACAGTCAAGGAATCTTTGCAGTATACGCGAAGACTATGTTGATTTCATGTTGCAAATCAGTACTAAAGGATTTCTGTGGGAGGGGGAGGGGACTTTCAGCACAGACAATTTTCCTCCCTTACCCCTTTAAATGCAGCCCAGTGTGTGTGTGTGTGTGTGTGTGTGTGTGTGTGTGAATATTTTTTAAATTTGTTTTTCTGCAACATTATTCATGCAGTCAAGAACAAGAGTTGTTGCTATGAATACAGTTAACATTTATGAATGGTGTTAGGCAGTGAACTGGCCTTCTGTCAGGAATGCAGCCCCCAGGGCAACAGGCATAAGACATGATTAGTTCTTGTTTGTTTAATTGTTGTGTTTGGGTGTAGGGAGGATAGGCAGAAGTGTGTCTGGAGACTGGTAAGGTGTTGAAAGTGTCTATTGAAGACAAATTCAAGGAATGTGGCAATGAGAACACCATTTATGTGGACTGCATGAACATCATCAAGATCCTGAGTCCTGGAGACCTGGTGTTCGTGAATGACGGACTCATCTCATTCAAGGTCACTGAGAAGTTCCCCGCCCACCTGGTGACAGTTTATCACATGTGTATGTGTGTGTAAAGAGAGAGAGAGAGTAGGTGGTGTGTATATTGGCATACATCTGTGTGTGTTAGCTGTTAGTTGTATCAGTTTCTGTATCCATAGTTACACTGTCCCTTTCACCTCTTATTACTACACTTATGCAATACAGCCAGTCACATGTGTTGGTGGCTCTAAGCAAACAGGTTTTCTGGGCCACGCCTACAAGACCATCTTTAGTTATGTCTCATTGCATCCACTCTCATTCAAATTATTTCTACACCTCTTTTGATTGTTGTCATGGTTGCTGTGGTTCAAAATGGAGGTGGATCTACCGGCATTCTCTGAGAAAGACAAGGTTAACTACGCAGACCACACCCACTTTTTCTACACTACTCACCTGCCAGTTTGATTTTATGGGTAAGTATATGACAGAGTTACAGCACTTAGTAAAGTCGTCATCATATGAGGATGACACTCATGCGTCCTATTAAATGTATTATGGATTATTTCATTAGATAGGAGTGTACTAATTTATGATTTTGTCACAACTATTGTCAGCAATGTAATACTGGTAAATGATTACACGGAGTACAAGGAGTGGGGAGTGGTACTAATTAGAGAGAGGCCACCATGTGAGAGTGGGGTCAGGTTGAGAAATGCAATGAAGATATTTTTCAGAAGGCAACAAATACTCATGGAGTAGTTAATTCATTAGTGACTGTCTTAGTTATCTGCAGTAGTAGTATCAGAAGTGACGAATCGAAGGTTTTCTTCATTTCCAGTAAGGATTTTCTTAATGTTGTCAGCTACTGAATGAACTAAGGCAATGAAAGGTAGCAACACTGGGAGATTTGTTGAAGACGAATTATTTGATTTATAACATTAATACAGAGTGTCTGCTTTTCATACAAACTAGTTGCTGAGTTGTTCAGCATGTGAAGTTCCTGTTGCACATATGTACACACACACACACACACATGGTAATGATGATCATTACCTAATGTGTTATTGAGTGAAACCATCTTGTGGTGTAGGTTCTTTGAAATTGTCTCCTCTTTCTTTCCTCTTATTCCCTCTGTGTAGCCTGACCTGAAGTTTGGTGTGGACTAAGATGTGGACATTGTGTTTGCCTCCTTCATCCGCAAGGCCTCAGACCTCCATGATATCCACAAGGCCTCAGACCTCCATGATATCTGCAAGGCCTCAGACCTCCATGATATCCGCAAGGCCTCAGAGCTCCATGATATCTGTAAGGAGCTGGGCGAGAAGGGCAAGAATATTTTTTTTGTTTCCAAGGTAATTCAAACAAATAGAACAAGGGGAGCTTTGCATTATTTATATGTCCATGAGATTCTGTATGTGAGAAGCTCTTACACCAACACTGAATAGAAAAATAGACTGCCACATAAGATTGAAACCAGAACTGTAGTTGATTTGCTCCAGTGACTCTATACTGGCTGTAGAGAGTGACACTAGGATCCTCCTACCAAAAAGTCTTGTATAGCTGTTTGACAGTCACGATCAAGTAAAGTGTTTGTAAACAAGACAAAAAAAAGCCTATATCTTTGGTCAGTTGAATACCTATCCTACATAGAGAATTAGCTGTTGCATTTTCTTTCACTTTGTTTTGTTTTAGTACTCAAGAATAACTTTAGTTGTTGATGATTGTTGTTGTTTTCAGAGAAGGTGTGAAGAATTTTGACGAGATATTAAAGGCTTCGGATGGGATTATGGTTGCCAGGGGCGACCTCGGAATAGAGATCCCACCATCGAAGGTGTTCATTGCACAGAAGATGATGATAGGTCACTGTAACAAGGCAGGGAAGCCAGTCATTGTGGTCACTCAGGTAACCAGTGGAGGTTTTGTTGTCTTTAATTCCGTAGCAATAGATTAGATTGCAGCTTTTTATTTTGATGTAAAAGATACAGAAAAATTTTTTCATACAAACTTTATCCAATAGTGTACTCAGCTAAGTATCTGTAGCACTTCTTTCAGCTTCATTGTGAGACACACCCTTAAAGCTTCACTTTGGTGATCACATGACCAGTTTTACCTGGCTACCCCTTGGACCCTGTTCGTTAACAACTTATTCCTTTTTTGAATGCTGATCAATTGGTCACATGATTTCACTTTGATCCACAGATGATGGAGAGCATGGTCAGTAAGTCACGCCCCACTCGTGCCGAAGCCAATGATATCACTAATGCTGTATTGGATGGAGCAGACTGTGTGACATTGTCATCAAAGGGTAAGGGGTCACCATACATAGTGGATATGTAGTGTGTGGGAGGGGCATGAGGACTATCACATTTTAAAACACAATTACAATTACATTGAAGCAGTTATGAAGGTAAGCTAGTGAAGAACATTATAGTGTGTTAACTACATCCTGGTGCCCACTGTTGCCTGCAGGGCCATCAGGAGGCAATGTTTGTGGTTTGTCACAATTGCAGCTGTTTTGTAGTTTTGGTTTGCTCGTTTTTTGTTTCTTACCAAATGGCAGGAATACTTTGAATGTATTCAGCCTCTTTATAATTATAAGTGTAGTAAAACTATCCATACATAGCCACTAAGGAAGGAACTGTTGTGGAGAAGTCTTCCTTGTCCAGTGGATGGCAACTAACAATAATGGCTACGATTACTTTATCTAGTGCACCATAAGGGAGAGCTATCAGTAGTGCTGGACATAAGCAAGGAGTGTGTTGAAACCTGAACAAATGAATCAAATAGTGTTTCTGTCAAAGAACTAGTAATTGTTGTACCTATGAGATTATACTGAGCTTACTAGTGATGTGCTTGGAGCACAAATGGCGAGCGAGCCTAAAACTACACTAGCGTTAAACGATGTTGAAGCTTTCAAAGTGGCTAGTGTGCCAGGTGAGCTCCTGTGAGAAGAACAGTAGCTAAAGATAGAGTAGTAAATGAAAATTGAAGATAACACTCTGCCTACACTTACCACATTTCAAGTCAATTTAACTTAAACTTAGAGAGGCAAGCAGTGTACCAGAACTTAAATTAGCTGGAAATAGAAGTTGGTTATGGTCACAGTTGAAGTTTTAATAGTTTGGGATAGTTGGGTAATAAAATACATTTCAAACAGAACTAGCAGTGCCTGAGGTGATGATGTTTCTGTTATTGTTATTAGTGTACTTAACTCCAGTTCCAGTATGACCTTATTTGGTCATATCACTAATGGGTTTGTGGTAATAACCACCTCTCACAATGAAGCAGCTGCCCTAGATAAAACCAGAGGCTGGTTAGGCCTGTAGTCTGTCCAAGTTGAGTTGGCCAGAAAATAATTTGAATAACTTTTGAACCAAAACAGCTACTCATCCAGGGTTTGCACCATTAGATAGCTGTATTCTTGTCAATCAACAAATCCCAGATTTGGCTTCACAAAGAAGTTGGATAGCTTAATTATTCATAATTCAGTTCATCTGCTATCTGACAGTTTATGAACTTCCTCTGCAAATATTTTAATATTACTGTTAAATTATAGGAGGATTGTGTGTGTGTGTGATGTTATTTCAGTGTGTAGGAGGAGAGTGTGTGTGGTGATATTTCAGTGTGTAGGAGGAGAGTATGTATGTGTGTGATGATATTTCAGTGTGTAGGATGAGAGTGTGTATGTGTGTGATGACAATAAATTTTAAATTTTCAAGTAAATACTGTTGCGTACAGCTTATAAACATGACAGAGAGCACACTGAATTACCACTGTCACTAACTCGAATAGAAATGGAACTCCAGTAGGTTTTCAAGTTTTAATTGCACCCTGCAAAATAATTCAAAACATTAAATAATTCAATTTCTACGGTGATAGGGTTAATGATTGATAAACCAGAAGATTGTGCTTAGTGAAATTCGAGACGTGGTGGACCACCAAGTAAACACAAAAATACGTGAAGGTCAAAGTACAAACGTCCCCACATATATACAAACAAATATCCCCAATTTTCAATTGAGTTACCCCTAATCGCCAACTTGGTGCACAAATGGCGAGCGAGCCTGCCTAGTTTGGTTACATAAAACTATTTACCACTGGTGTCACCTGGTTCTGCCTCACTCTTATTCTTGTGTGAGGAGTAAATTTTGTGGCTTCTTTTTCAAATTCAAACAGAGCGGTTACTATGGCACCCTTTACCGCATAAACTTAATTTAAAAACTCGGCTTTATTTTAGTAGCTTGAGTGTTAGTTGTTAAAATCAATCATTTAACAATAGTGTGGTTTAAGGCTCGCTCGCCATTTGTGCTCAAGCACACCACTATATAGTGTAGATGTACGCATAAAACACATATAAACTAGTGGATTAGAATTGCTTGTTGTTATAAGGGTCACAATGACTACATACTTAGCTATAAATTCAGAAATGGACTGATAGATTATTTTGAAGTGTTTTGTTTGTGCACTGGCTCGCTCGACCTTTGTGCTCAAGCACATCACTAGTATGTGTCATGATTTGAACTTTTTTTTTTTGACTAGACATCGAAGATTAGTAATGAACATATAACAGGTAAGAAAGCTTGTCGATCACCATAAAAACACACACACTATCTAATGCTGATTGTCTATGTGTATCATTATGAAGTTATGGGTATATCCTATAATTATTTAGTGCTACATTATTATATAAGTTATTATAGTACACTGTCACCCATGACTTCATGGTGATTATAACATACTGATGGTTCCTAATAAGGATCAAACAATCACAGCATAGTTGTCACCGTAGATCCGGTTAATTTCACTGCACTTTATTATCACTGACTACTCATGAGCTTGTATTACCGAGATATTCACGGTATCTTATTTTCACTGACTAGCCTGAGACTGACCACACCCCTAATAATTTAAAGGATAGAAGGCATTTATTTGAGACATGGCCATGGATGAAGAACAGTTTAGCATTGAGTGGTGCATTCGAGGCTGCCATGTTTACAAAGCAATAAGGGATGCTGCTATGGGAGAGGAGCTACCTTGTGGGAGGGAGCCAGCAAACTGGGCAGATGCATGTGCTGTTGCTGTAATTAAGGATGGCCAGTGTGTGGGACATATACCCCAAAAAAAATCTCGAGTATGTTCACTATTCATCCGAAGGGGAGTAACTATTAGTTGTCAGGTTACAGGAGCAAGACAGCACTCTCAAGACTTACCTGAAGGAGGATTAGAAGTTCCTTGTCTGATGAAATTTAAAGGACCCGGTAAAGAGATCAAGAAGGTGGTTAAATTAGATACTCAGCAAGTACTAAAAGAATAATCCTGTACACCTAGAAGCATTGCTATTATTTTAATCAATGGCATTATAGCTACCTCTATGAATAGCATCCACCATGATTAGCAATTATAATGAAATCAATAATTGTGAAGTCAATAATGATTATTTGGTATATGTGAACATATTGTTTATTCTTCTTGTGCAGCAGCAGCAGCAGCTGTAGTGATACCAGATTTAACAAATCCATTCACAACAATAGTTGGGTTATCTTGTATATAGTTAAACGCTTCCACCAACCATTGGGCACCGACATGCTTCATTACAGTAAGACTGAGATTAATAGGAGAAATTGAAACAGATTCCAGTTCATTGATGTCTTTTCCTTGGAGTTGCTCTTGAACTTTGCCGGAATACCAGTCATCAAACTTCTTCAAAAATGCTTTAACAGGTTCGTTCACAGTCAAGTCCATAGGTAACCTATCTGACAGAGTGGCAATTAGTATGTTATTCTCCTCTGAAAGAGATTTAACACCTTCAGTAACCTAGATGACTAATCCTGCTTGCTCTGCACCAAAACTTTCCCTCAATTTTTCAAAGTATGGGACGATAATTGTGGTAACATATTCTATGTTAGTAGCCTCTGTTGACCAATGCTTTGGAGTGTGGGTTATGCTCCAGTCAAGTGGGAAATTATACTTAGGGTGACAATGACTAGTTTTCCCTTGATAAATCAATTGCGGAGGTAGGAAGTCTCCAACCATAGAACCACAAAACACAGCGGTAGGTAATTTGCCTTTTGTCATTCATACCAGTTAACTCCACTCTTTTACTTCCTTGCTTTTCTAATGTCCAGTTCGATGATGGAACCAATTTTATTCCACTCTGGTCCCAGTTTAAGATCATCTCTGGTGGAACTTCCTCCATGGTTACAATAGTAGTAATATCATCTAAAAACCTTTCTTTAAGCTTTCTAAGTCATCCCCATTGCACTTACTCAGAGCTGTGGAAGCTTTCCTTTGTACAAACCCCATTCTCTTCAGAAGAGAATGAGCCCATGATATCCCCAGGACGACAGGTCCGCCATACTCCTCCAGCATTGTTTTGTTACAAGTCAAAAGGATGCCCTTAGCTGATGAAATAGCAATTCGAGCCGACACTGCTCCTCCTCCTTTTCTTTACTTCTTCAAATATATCTGAACTATCTTGTCAATATCTGATCCAAGTAAAAGTGGTCTGCCTCGCTTAGCAAGGCAAATATAAAATGGCCAGATCTTTCTCAGCCTTCCTCTCTAGGATCAGGAAGTCCGTTGCCAGAAACTGGCTGGAAGTACTTAAACAACGACATTGCGTTTAGCTACTTACTATATAATAGCGGTTGTAAATGTACACGCGACTTTATAATGATGTCATTTATTATTGAAGTTCTTTAATTTCTCTGACCTTTACCCACCGCGAATGTAGCGAAAATAAAGTGACAGTGAAATTAACCGGCTCTACGGTATTTAATTAGGGGGAATAATTAAGTGGGTTAGAATTGCTTGTTGTGTAACAACAAGTACATATGTACTCTCATTCCAGATGTGAGAGGACAATGTGACACATTTTAGTGGTCCGTTATAGAGGTTGTAAATATATTGTAAGAGTCAGCTATAACCATAGTTACCTAGAAATCTCATTACTATTGCATCTTTTAATTAAAATTATGCCCATATTTTTTTCCTTGAACATGTATCATTTTTATTTTATTTTTTTGTTTTGAGAGAAAGGACAAAAATAAGAGTTGTTTGTTTGTGTGTATGTGTTTGCCTTTCTTGTGTGAGGAATTATTTTTTAAGGAAGTTATAGTAAGGTCAGTCTAGAGGTCAGTATGCACAAGAGGCCATAAAGCACCCAAATTGCAGCTGTTTGAGAATGTAAGCCCTAATTGCAGACCAGGTGAGCTTTTGTTTTCTAGGAAAAGGTGAATTCCCAAGTCTTAATTTTAGTACCTTTGGAAGGTTTTATTAACCCTTTAACCGTTGCGGCGTAAAAAATACAATGTTTAAGCTTAGCACGATATATAGTAATCAAATGACGTCAAAAGGACAGCTCTTTCCGGTGAACAAGTTAAAAATAGCAATAAACTCAGGTTGCTAAGGCCCCTTTACCGATTTGTCAGACCATTCAATTAAGAATTATGGCTACTCGGTATACAACCTCCGAGGTTATCGGGCTATTGGAAGATGATTTCGGTCTTTCCGGAGAAGAAGAAAGCGAGTTTGAAGGAGAAGAGATAGCGCGCTACCTTTCAAGTTGTGTGCAGCAATTGTCAGTTAGGGATAGTGCAGTAGAAAGTGATGATGAAGCCATGGATGTGCAGCAATTGGAAGATTTGGATGTTTTGGTAAAACACAAAGAGGATACTGAAGAGAGGAGCACAGATGAAGATACAGGTAATAGTTAAGATACATTTTAGCTCTAGCGTTCACTAAAAAAATATTTACTGACCTTAGATGCAGGCCAGGACATACTTCAATTTACCAGTAGCTCCACCCCCATGAAGCCTGAAGAATCAAGCAGTATGAGTACTGATACTACTTTGCCTTCTAGTAACTCAGACACAGAGGAGTTTGAATCAACAGATGAAGGTCAGCCAATCAGGAATAGGAGTCTGCCTATTTGTAGGAGGGGGCGACGAATCCGTGGAAGTAGCAGAGCCAGGAGTGTGAGAGGAGGAAGCATGAGAGGCCATGGCAGTAGCAGAGCCAGGAGTGTGAGAGGAGGAAGCATGAAAGGCCATGGCAGTAGCAGAGCCAGGAGTGTGAGAGGAGGAAGCATGAGAGGGCATGCTAGAGTTCATGGTAGTACTAGAGCCAGGAGTGTGAGAGGAGGTAGACTGACAAAGCAAAAATCTCAAAACCAACTATTACTTGAAGGTCCTTGGGAAAAAGAAGAGAGCAATTCTCTCATTTTTCCTTATCAAGGAAGTGAACCTGGGCCCACTACAAGTACTGTATAGATACATGTACATCTGTGGCAGACATACAGTATATCCTCCCTAATAGTCCACCTCCCTAGTAGTCCAATCCCTCTAATAGTCCACCAGATACCCATGACCCATTTGTACATGTGGGTGTAAACAATGTGTGTGGGCATATGAATTACATGTAAGTAAAAACCAGCTGCTAAGTGCAAGCTAAAACCTACTGTATGCTGGAGTGCACTCTAGTTAGAACCTGCTAGCTCTCTACAGTTCTTTATTAATGGCTCCTGGCCGAAAGCAGCCTTCAAGTCTGAGTGGTACTTCATCAAGAAAAGGTATCAAGTACACCACAACACAGCTGGCTTCAAAAAAGCAAAGGATTGAGCTCACACTAAAGCAGAAGTGTAATGTTATTGATCAAGCCCAAAAACAAGGCTTTCTGCCTGATTCTGTAGCAACAACATTGGTTAGAGTTAATCAGAGTATGCTTGCAAAACAATTCAATGTCACTGCAAAGACTATAAACCGGGTTCTGTGGAATGCGAAGAAGCTCAAGCAACAACTTCTAACTACATCTGGTGATCTTCGACGTAATCGTGAGATTAAGTACAGAGCTATAGAAGAAAAAGTAGTTGCATTTATTTCCCTTCTTCGTAATAGGCGTAAACCTATGCCTGTTTCATTGAGTATTGTGAAGGAATATGCTGAGCAAGTGGCCAAGTCCCTTGATGAGCATGCATTTAAAGCATCAAATGGCTGGTGGCAAAAGCTGATGAAAAGAAACAACATAGGTAAAAGTGTACGTCTACATGGGGAAGCTGGTGGTGTAAACCCTGAAGAAATCAAAGATAAGATTCAGGAAATCAAAAAAATTCTAGAGGAGTATGATCCGGAGCTTGTATACAACTGGGATGAAACTGGTTTGTACTTTCGATTGATACCCAGTGCGACTTATACAGCACCAAATGAACAACGACGGCGTGTACGGGGGACTAAAGCTCAAAAAGCAAAGGATCGTGTCACCCTCATTACATGCACTAATGCAACAGGCACACACAAGATTCCTCTTGCTATGATTGGTAAGGCAGCCAATCCTCGCTGCTTTCGGTCCTGCCTGACTCTCCCTTACCATACAACTCTCAAAAAAATATTTGGAATGACCATGTAATAACTAAATGGTGGTTCCATGATGTCTTTTTACCAGCAATTAGAAAGAGGACTTCCAGAAAAGTACTTCTTATTGCTGACAACTTTGGCTCCCATGATATAAATGATACTGCACTTACAGATCCACAGGTAGAATGGATTTTGCTACCACCAAACTGTACATCAATTCATCAACCCATGCACCAGGGCATCATTGCTGCGCTCAAGAGAAATTACAAATCAAAGATGTTGCATGCAATGGTCAAAAACCTTGAAAGGTATGATGAGTTGCGAGCTGTTGGAGAGTCTCTCCCAGCAGGAGTTAGGGGGTTGAATCATGCATACCCACCAAACCTCACTAGCCCTAGCAGCAGTACTGAGATGGTATCTCCAGAAGATTCATTGGATTCAGAAGATGACGAGGTACAACCACTCACTCGAATGGAAGCCCTCAATAGTGTGAACATTACTGAAGGCACTGAAATGGTCAGGAAAGTGCTTCAAATGATGGCAGTGTTAGGTGAAGATGACACTTCACACATGCTAACTACAGTATATCATAAATGCCTCGACTTAAAAATTGAGAAAAGAAGGCTGAACACTAAGCAAACTGTCCTTAGGGATTTTTTTGTTTCAAATTAGTATGTACATGTATATGCATGCTTATACATGCCATAAACATGTTGATTTTCATTCAGAATTTAATAGTCCAGTACCTGTATTAGTCCAGGCCAGCTACCCAAACCACTAGGTGGACTATTAAGGAGGATATACTGTATTCAGTAGATTTTTTACTGATGATGTGTGGGGATTACTTGTTTCTGAGACTAATAAGTAAGCTGCTCATTGTAGACAACAGAGTACCCACACTTCACCAAGACCTTGGCATGACATTTCTATGGAAGAAATGAAGGCATTTATTGGTATCCTAATACTAATGGGTGTTTGCAGACTTCCTAGATTGAAACTTTACTGGACCACAAAATACACTCACATGTCCAGGAATTTCCAATATTATGTTGCAAATAAGATTTGAGCAAATGTTTCGATATTTGCATTTGTGTGATGGTGAACAGCAAGTTGCGGCTGGACAACCTGGTCATGATTATTTATATAAAGTTCGCAAACTACTTGATCTACTTTCCCCCCGGTTTTTGTCAGAATATAATCCCCATGAAGAACTCAGCATTGACGAGGCAATGATTCCATTCAAGGGCCGCCTCAGTATAAAACAATACATGAAGGATAAGCCCACAAAATGGGGCATAAAAGTGTTTGTATTAGCTGATGCTAGGAATGGTTACACTGTACGTCTTCAAGTGTACACTGGAAAAAATTCTCAATTAGCAAATAGTGATTCAGGGTTGTGTTCTCGCGTGGTATTAGAATTGTTGAGCGGGCTTGAATCAAAATCCCCCAAGGTGTACATGGACAATTACTACACCTCCCCTGAATTATTCCTTGACTTATACAAAAAAGGAGTAAATGCTTGTGGTACTGCTAGACATAATAGGAAGTTCTACCCAAAAGATTTGGTTGTACATAAAAATGTTGAAATGGGATATTTAGATTATCGTTCCAATGGACCTATCTTAGCAACAGTTTGGAAAGACAAACGTGTAATTCATTTTCTCACAACTATTCACATGGCTAGATGTAGTTTTCCGGTGACAGTAAAACGACGTAAGAAAGATGGCACTCAAAAGGAAGTTGAAAGCCCCCCATGCTTACCAGATTACCAAAAATATATGAGAGGTGTAGACAGAGGGGATCAATTGATGGGGTATTACAACGTTGGCCGACGATCAAAGAAATGGTGGAAAAGGGTTTTTAGCTACCTTATTGAGGTTTGCATTCTAAATGCACACAATTTGCATAAATTTTCTACTCAACCCCAAGTAGATTTTCTACAATTTCGCTTGAATTTAGCAACGCAATTGATTGGTACCATGAAAAAAGCATCACGTGGTCGCACCCAAAGTGTGGATCGTACTAAATTACTTCGCTTGGACAGCAGTAAGGGCCATCTTCCTGGAGTCGCTCCCAGACGTCGATGTGTGGTGTGCTGCAAAGTACGTGAGAAGAGAGATCTAACCAAGCATGAATACAGGCATGAGAGTTGCATCAAATGCAGTGTGTGCGAGGTCCATCTTTGCCTAAATGAAAAGAGAAACTGTTACAAATTATATCATACTGAATTAGAATATTGGAAGTAGCTATCATAGTATTTTGAATTGAAACCACTTAGTCACATGTATAAACTTTGATTTTATATTTTTATTCAATAACATTTTATGCATTGGAACATGATACATTTATACAAGGATTTGTAACTAAATTTATACTATATGAGGAAAATAAGGGGAGGTTTTGGTTTAAAAATTCAAATAACAACAGTATAACCACGTGTCAAACTTTGGCACTTAGTTGCTTGGCAACCAAAACCACGTACACATGCTCATTAGGTCTGTGGCTTTCTATAAATATATGGTTGCTAGGGAGTTTATGAAAATATTTGAAAGTTATAATATAACTTATTCAACTTGGATGATTCTAATCAATGCAAGGGCTTCAAGATGGAGGTATGTTGAGTGTGAGAAATCAGGTCTCAAATTGTAACGTGGGTTTACTTGGTCATAATACCTGTAAAAATTAAAAAACGGTGAAAGGGTTAAGGGTGGCCGCACACCGCCTACGCAATTTTTTGTTGATGATTGCTATGCACGATTACTACTATTGTATACTTACAGGGGCTTCTCTACTATAACACAAGGACACAGTACCTGCCGAAGGAGCCGCTCACTAATTTTAGAGCTAATCTGGAGGAAATATCGGGGCCTGGTTATAAAACTTTGTAGCAATTTTTTGGAGCGGTGCGGTAAGTTGGAGCTCCGCAATTTGGTGCACTACTAGCCGAGCCGATACTCTACTGCAAGACAAAGAGTTCTTATCCATTTCAATATTACTTTATGATATATTCGCATTTTTTTCTATTTATAAGATATTGAAAAATTCTCAACGTGGTGCAGTTCTTTTTTTTTTTGGTTTACCCGTGTATAAAATTTTTGTGCCGTTCTCATTATTAGATTCCAAGAAAAACTGTTACAAAATTTGGAACTTTTATTCCACTCGCAATTCTTAAGAAATAGCCCCACCCCCATATCTCGTACTTACGAGTACGCGAGCAATTTCTTTTTCAATTAGTTTGTATTTGTTCTAAAAAGAGCCCGCCTATATCAAGAGTAAACAAACATCAATACAACAATAATAAGAGAGTCAGAAGAGAGAGCAGTTTATTGGAGATAGCCATAGGTGAAGGTATTAGATCTGCGCAGCTTGGGAAGTCTTCGCTCCGCAGAAATCGAGCCTGGTATATCCATCCGCTTGAGTTCAGGTGCGCAGAGTCCAGAGAATGGCTACAGGAGGAGAGGCAGCCTGGTGCACCTTGCTGCGTGAGCTCAGACGACTTATGGAGAGTTGCTGTAAACGGATATGAGACAACAAGAAGCTAAACTAAAACACTACAACTTCGCAAAGTATAATTCTGCTACTACTGCGCGATAGTTTCTGCTCGCGTATTATCAAATGGTGGGGTATTGGCGGGGAATAAATTAATGTCCGGATCTACAGGCAGTGCGCGTTGCTATGTGCGGCCACCCTTAATGGCCATAATAATTGTTTCTGATAACTATTGAAGTTTCTTGAAGTGTGATAAGACTGTGTGGATGGTTTTCCTTATTAGGTAACATAAGCCATGAAAACTAAACTACATGTAAGTGTGAAGGATAATATTCCCAGTTTTTATGTTGTGTGTAATTGTAGTCAAGGCATGTTGAAGTTGGCAAGAGGTTGTAATTATTGATCAATGCTTGACTGTCATGGTTACTAACTAGTGGTGTGCTTGAGCACAAATGGCGAGCGAGCTTTAAACTACACTATTGTTAAATGATTGATTTTAACAAGTAACACTCAAGCTACTAAAATAATAGTCAAGTTTTTAAATTACATATGCGGTAAAGGGGATTCAAAGCCATAATAACCGCTCCCAGCAACTGTTTGAATTGAAAAAGAAGCAACAAAATCAAGTCACTTTATTTAAAGTTTCCTTTGTGACATTCTTAATAGTAGTTGTAACGCACAATACTTTCACACAACTGAACATACCTACGCAAGACTTACCTTCGTGGTTCGTCTAGTGGACAATGAATTTACAAGTAAATGCTGTTGAGTAGGGCTTATAACTGTGACAAATAGCAACCAACTCGAATAGAAATGGAGCTCCCATACGTTTTTGCGTTTAAATTGCACCCGTAAAAGAATTCAAAGCAGTAAACAATTCAATTTCTAAGGTGATACGGGTAATGGTCGCTAAACCGGAGGATTCTGTTTAGTGAAGTTTGGGACGGGGTCGAACGCGGAGCGAACACAAAAATACGGAGGGTCAAAGTACAAAATGACATACATACGTCCAAACATATATATAACTAGTGATGTGCTTGAGCACAAATGGCGAGCGAGCCTAAAGACTATACTATTGATTTTGACTTCTAATACTGAAGCTACTGGAAATAAGGTCCAGTTTTTTAAATTTAGCATACAGGGTAAAGGGATTTCAGTGCCATAGTAACAACTCTCTGCAACTGCTTGGAAGGAAAAAAACAACAACAAAACAATACACGTTATTTAAAAGTTTTCTTTGTGATATTCTTTAGCTAAGTAGTGGTTGTAACACACAATGCTTTGACACAACTGGACATGCACCTACACAGACTTACCTTCGCAGCAGTATAGTGGACAATGTATTTTCAAGTAAATACTGTTGCGCACGGCTTATAACCATGACAAAGATCGCATTGACTTACCACCCCCACTAACTCGAATAGAAATGGAAGTCCCTTTAGTTTTCAAGTTTGAACTGCACCCGCAAAAGAATTCAAAACGGTAAACAATTCAATTTCTAGGGTGATACGGGTACTGATCGATAAACCAGAGGATTCTGTTTAGTGCAATTTGGGACGGGGTCGACAACCGAACTAACACAAAAATGTGAGGGTCAAAGTACAAAAATGCCTTACGTACGTCCATACATATATACAAATAAACTAGTGGTGCGCTCGAATAGCGCAAATGCATGGCGAGCGAGCAGACTCTTTTTACAGAAAAATAGGACAGAAATTACATCTAACTGTAGTGCACAGTGTAACCCTTTCCATTCTCAGTTAGCATCACAGAATCTAAAGTCTCTGATCCCAGACTAAACTAACTCGAAAGCAGTGGCAAAGAAGCGCAGCTTGACAAAGACTTCACAATTGTTTCAAGAAGAGAGTAGCTGTAAACTTTTTGGTTGAAACAAAGTTGCGTCTGCAGCAGGATTCTCCGCGCTCGTTAATTGAAAAATACTGGAACTGTGAACGCTTTACCTAACTTACGTAATTAGAAGCGCGGGCGAAAAGAGAGGTCTCACGTACCCCATAAACAGATAAATAAATAAACTAGTGATGTGCTTGAGCACAAATGGCGAGCGAGCCTAAATACTATACTAATGAATGATTTTGACTTCTAACACTGAAGCTACTGAAAATAAGGTCCAGTTTTTTTATTTAGCATACAGGGTAAAGGGATTTCAGTGCCATAGTAACAACTCTCTGCAACTGCTTGGAAGGAAAACAACAACAACAAAACAATCACGTTATTTAAAAGTTTTCTTTGTGATATTCTTTAGCTAAGTAGTGGTTGTAACACACAATGCTTTGACACCACTGGACATGCACCTACACAGACTTACCTTCGCAGTAGTCTAGTGGACAATGTATTTTCAAGTAAATACTGTTCGCTTTGACTTACCACCGCCACTAAGGATTCTCAGAGCTCGTTAATTGAAAAATACTGGAACTGTGAACGCTTTACCTAACTTACGTAATTAAAAGCGCGGGCGAAAATAGGGGTCTCACGTACCCCATAAACAGATAAATAAATAAATATAGCGAAATCTCGATTGAGTTACCCCTGATAGTGTCTCGCTCGCTTCGCTCGCTCGCCAATAAATATAGCGAAATCTCGATTGAGTTACCCCTGATAGTGTCTCGCTCGCTTCGCTCGCTCGCCAACTAGTGGTGTGCTTGAGCACAAATGGCGAGCGAGCCTAAAGACTATACTATTTTTATATGAATGATTTTGACTTCTAACACTGAAGCTACTGAAAATAAGGTCCAATTTTTTTTAATTTAGCATACAGGGTAAAGGGATTTCAGTGCCATAGTAACAACTCTCTGCAACTGCTTGGAAGGAAAACAACAACAACAAAACAATACACGTTATTTAAAAGTTTTCTTTGTGATATTCTTTAGCTAAGTAGTGGTTGTAACACACAATGCTTTGACACAACTGGACATGCACCTACACAGACTTACCTTCGCAGTAGTCTAGTGGACAATGTATTTTCAAGTAAATACTGTTGCGCAAGGCTTATAGCCATGACAAAGAGCGCATTGACTTACCACCGCCACTAAGGATTCTCAGAGCTCGTTAATTGAAAAATACTGGAACTGTGAACGCTTTACCTAACTTACGTAATTAAAAGCGCGGGCGAAAACAGAGGTCTCACGTACCCCATAAACAGATAAATAAATAAATAAATATAGCGAAATCTCGATTGAGTTACCCCTGATAGTGTCTCGCTCGCTACGCTCGCTCGCCAAATAAACAAACATCCCCGATTTTCGATTGTGTTACCCCTGTAAGTGTCTCGCTCGCTACGCTCGCTCGCCAAATAGTATCTGGCTCGCTTCGCTAGCTCGATAACAAACATCCCCGATTTTTTCATTTTTACCCCTGTAAGTGTCTCGCTCGCGCTCGCTCGCCAATAACCTGGGGGACGTAACCCAATGTGATAACTCTGAACATTAGTGATATTCCTGTCTGCTTTAATGCATTTCCTTTTGTGGTAACAGGTTTAGGCCCTGTTCAGTACATAATAATATTAGCTTTTTGAATCTTAATTAGAAAAACAACAACAATCAATCACAAAAAAATATTACAAAAAAATAAGAACCGCATGTACAGAAAGGGGCCCAGAAGTAGGGGTTTTGTAATTATGCTCACTTTTTTATTTATGTTATGCTAGCAATGCTCATTATTTTAGTAATTATGCTACTTAGCTAAAACCTCCCATTATGCTCTCATTATGGTCGTAGACGGACTCAATTATCTATCGAACCATCTATCATTTTCACAGTCGAAAGAGAGTGTGATTTTAAACTGTCATTCTTGGATATTGAAATTGTGCACCATAGTGATGGCAGTTTGACAACCAAAGTTTACAGGAAAACAACCCACACAGACAAGTATCTTTCTGTTGACTCACATCATCTGTTACAACACAAAAATGCTGTTGCCAAAGCACTCTTCAACAGAGCAGGAAAGATCTGCAGCACTAATGAGGATAGAGTGAAGAGAATTTACATGTGAAAACTGCTTTGAAAGAGAATGACAATCCCATTCATTTCATTAAGAGGATTAAGCAGTCAAGAGTCTTAAAATACAACACAACGAAAGATGATTCTTCAAAAGGTGACAATAGTATTACCGTATGTGAAAAACCTGTCAGAAAATATAAAGAGAATTCTACATTGCCTTGACAACAGAACGGCTTTCAGACCATACCGGACACTAAGAAATATATATTGGTTCGTCTGAAGACAGACTTCCACCTATTAAAACAAGAGGAGTGGTTTATCAAATAGCATGTAAGACTTGCACAATGGTTTATATAGGCCAAACTGGACGGATGCTAGAACATAGCTACTAAAAGAACATCAACGAGCATTGAAATTACTAGACATCAACACATCTGCAGTTTCTCAACATGCAATTCAACAACATCACCGCATTGATTGGGAGAATGTTACAATAGTAGATCACCAGCAAAAACTGCACAAGAGATGTTACTCAGAGTCTTGGCAAATAAGAAGGAGTGGACCATCAATGAACAGGGAAACTGGTTTATTGCTTCCAGTGCATAATTGCCTAACAAAAATGTAGCTTCTAACCAGGACTTTCTTTTTTGTTATAGCTCTGTGTCATAACAACAAATTCCTCATGACACTATTTTATTATCATCCACACACAGATGATGACCATTGTAAGATATGATGGTGGAGGTGTGTGTGTGTGTGTGTGTGTGTGTGTGTGTGTGTGTGTGTGTGTGTGTGTGTGTGTGTGTGTGTGTGTGTAGTGGCTATGTGGTGTAGTGGCTATGTGGTGTAGTGGTTGTGTTACTTAGCAGGGCCTGAGGTCCTGATGTTCAAGCACCACTAAGGTAATTTTCGATATGGTTTTCCATCTGCCTCATACCAGCCCACCAGTCCACCCAGCTGTGATTGGGTATCTGGCATTTGCTGGGATGCATTTTCAGTTAGTTTGCTGCAGCTTAGTTGTCCTTTTTTTTCGGTTGGGCGAGGTCAGACTGTAATTATTCACACAAAAACCTTTGTGTAAGAGTACAGCTGTATAAAACATGTTTTGCTGTAGTAGTAGGATTTAACTGAGCAGGTTCATTTTACACGTTTTATTGTAAATCGATGTGGAGGTTATTTGCATGACTGCCACTGTGTCTATGTGGGAGAACTATCTTCAAGTGCAGTGCATTACTTTGGTAAGTAGTTCCAAGTTTCAATTGGTCTATAGAGGTTATTCGACTCCGCCCATACCCCTGCGCGCGCGTTGACACGCGGCCATTTTGGGTGGCAAAGAGAGGTTTGTTGAGGCGGCAGCGGTGGCACTGAGTGGGTTTCCTCATGTCTGTCAATCCTAAATATTCTGACTACTTCAGTCAATTGGATGAGAGTGCTAAACTGAGGTATAGTGAAAAACTGAACAGTATAGGATTGCAAGTAGATGATCCTTACACTTACACTACTTCAAGAGAAAGTTTACAGAAACAGATACTGTCCCCAACATTGAATATCCTGATATCTACAATTTTTTTATAAACTCTCCAAGCCCTTACACCAAAGAAGAGCTTAAAGCTTACAAGAGTTTAGATGGATATAAGTATTTATTGGCTGGTTGGGTTTCCAATATGTGTATTCATCCCGTAGCCAATGATGATGATAAAGTTGTCTTGACTGGGAATGTAAGGCACTCTCAATCTGTGTCTGCTTCACATTTAAAACCTTGGGTTGCAGCAGAGAAGTGTGGAACAATTATTTGTGCCCACTGTACATGTATGGCTGGGCTTGGAGAAGCTTGCTCACACATTGCTGCCTTATTATTTGCAGTTGAAGTTCATAATCGCCTCAAAGACACTTCTTGCACCTCTCAGCTATGTCAATGGCTTTCACCGACCATGAAAAATGTTCCATATGCCCCAATATCTGACATATGTTTTACTGCTCCTGCAACAAAAAAGAAAAGATTAAAAATTGTTCTTCCATCACCACCATCTCAGGCCAAGATTTCCAGTTTTTTTCAAGAGTTATCAAAAACAGGAAAACCAGTGCTTTTGTCTATTATACCAGAGTATTGTGATGATTACATAGTTGATCATTCACAATATTCACTACCATTGTCTAATTTGTTTGACCCTGAGGCTATGAAGTTGTCATACACTGATTTATTATTGAAATGTGAAGACATATTCTCCAGTATAAGCGTGACTAATGATCAGGCGACTAACATAGAACTCTCAACACGTGATCAATATAAGTGTAAAGCATGGTTTCGATTCCGGGCTGGACGTATTACAGCATCAAAATTTAAGGCAGCAGCACGAACAGACTATACTCAACCATCAGTATCCTTAGTAAAACGTATTTGCTATCCACAAAGCTTTCAGTTTTGCACTAAAGCTACAAAATGGGGGTGTGATCATGAGCAAAAAGCTCGAGAGGCATACTTCCACAAAGCAGTATTAAGTCATCTTAACTTGACACTTACAGATAGAGGATTGGTAATTCATCCTCAGTATCCTCATCTTGGAGCAAGTCCAGATGGATTCATTAAGTGTCATTGCTGTTGGAATGGAGTTTTAGAAGTTAAATGTCCCTTCTCATGTAAAGATCGTTCTTTTCTTGAAGCAATAGGTGATCGTAACTTTTGAAATTGCACCCTGGGGGGAAGTTGCTATTAAGAACTTCATAGTATTGTGGTGCTTATAGTTAGAATAAGTCTGAGCCCTTGCCATTAAGTCACTTGGTCGTTCACAGAACACTTCGAAACAGTCGATAATACAAATACATCTCCTAAAATCATTCTTAAACATCTCAGGCACAGTTTTCAAAACTTCTTCACGTCTAGGCCACACAATAAGCGGTTGCAAATATATGTACATTACATTAATCCATTTCTTAAAATTTTTTGAAATAACAGACTGACTGACACCAAAGCGATATGCAATATCTTGATCAGGGACATTTAACCGGAGCTTCATCAACACAACAAAAAATTGTTGGAAGAGAGACAATGCAGAGCATTTACTTTCCACAATACCTGATGACACATACTCAAAGAGAACTTTTAAACGAGAATAGGATGGAAGCCCAGTATAAAACTTTATTACACCAGGTACCTTACTGCTACCAGATTCCATAAATTCTTTACTCAGAACATCAGTGTGTACACCCACAAACTGCAATGATTGATCCAAGCACTCCTCCATGTAACTTACATCTTCACTAGATAATTTAGTTTGTGTACCTATGCTATGAGGTTGTAAAGCTAAAGCTGATGATTCAACCTGCAATTCCACACTAGCACAAACTGGCTCACTTTGTTCTCTTTCTGCTTCTAGCTTTTCATTGTCTGCTTGCACACTTTTTGCTCTTGCCTGATTTGCATGTTTTCTCTGTTCATAAGCCACCATTTTCGATGCTTGCCTTCGTCTAGTGGGACTATCCAAATGCTTAAAAACACTAGGCACATAGTCAGGTGAGAGGTGGTCATTACTTTTCTTCCCACTTATAAAATGAGCTGAACAGACAAAACTATACTGACTAGGTTCCCATCCTTTTCTATTAATAGCAGCTATCCACAGCCTTCTACGGTTATCATCCACTGGAAATCGGTAGAAAGATAAAATACAGCCTTTGGTAAGCCTCTTCGTACAGCCAACCGCACAGCAACTCTTCACCATCTTTTCCACGACTTCCAGGCTCGTTTACTAACCCACAGCAGTCGCGTCTTGCCACCAAAAATGGCCGAATGGTCTAGCGCGCGCAAAGTGTGGGTGGAGTCGAATAACCTCTATATGTAATAGTTCAGGAAGGAATAGTAATGTGGATATCAAGACCTCTAACTTTTTGTTGAAGTTAAGAATCAAAGACAGGTTCAATTGTAAAGTCTCAAGACAACAGTTCCAGCCAGGCAGAAGCATTCGGTAGGGGAGCCGAGCCAAGACAGATGTGGAAGCAGCATATTTTGGAACTGCAGTACATCTGCAAGATAAGATGTCATAGATGGAGAGATGAATTGACCAGTGATTTCAAGCTGCAATTTCAGCCCTCAAAATCATCAGTGTTGCCATTGATGCACGGCCTGGCTCTTGGTCTGATCTTACTTATTTATTCCACAGCTGCATGTGTCATCTCACCTGATACTCAACCTGCCCCTTGGGGCTATCTTTTTTTGTGTGAGTGTCTCCAGCTTGACATGCTCATAGCAGCAGCACATGGAGATAGGGTGGCTGGGGGCATGCCTTCTATCTTCACAATCAGCTACCTAAGAGCGCTCCGCAGAAATCGAGCCTGGTGGATTCATCCACTTGAGTTCAGGTGCGCAGAGTCCGGAGAACGGCTACTGGAGGAGAGGCAGCCTGGTGCACCTTGCCGCGTGAGCTCAGACGACGTATGGAGAGTTGCTGTAAACGAATATGAGACAACAAGAAGCTAAACTAAAACACCACAACTTCGCAAAGTACACAACCAATAATATGACCCTGAATCTTTCCTGAATACAGCAATTTTTAGATACCGTAGGTTCTGGACTGATACGCTAACTTTTGGCAGTCAACCGATTTTCAGTACCGTGGCTTCGTTGCTGATTTAATACTGATATCGCGGATGTTTCACTCCCGATACAATGGTACTGTACCAAACAGGGCTGAACTGGTGCTGTACCAAACAGGGCTGAACTGGTACTGTACCAAACATGGCTGAACCTAGTCTGGCGTAGACGACCCTTTACCTTCCCGTTATATGTGGGCGTGGGGGGAAGGAAAGGGTCTGGTGAGAGCTCCACATCGGACGATTGGTACCGGAGTTACTATAGTGGCGCCCAATCAGATTGCAGTATCAGTAATTAGTGGCATTCCTTTGAGACTGTACTAATGCGCGTAAGTTTAAAGGGAACGTGCGTCAGCACGCAACGCAAGCAAGTCTATTCTGGCGAATTGTAAGGCAATGATCAAGACAAAAATCACTGAAGTGTTTCAGGAGATGGGATGGCCTTCAGCTAAGCCTGAGCAACATCAAATTGTAGAAGCTATTTTGAATAGAGACGTTTTTGTGATTCTTCCTACTGGATACGGAAAGAGTGCCTGCTATCAGTGTTTGCCACTTCTTCACAAAAAGATGTACCCAAGTAAAGCTTCAATCATAGTATTAGTAGTTTCTCCACTCAGAGCTCTAATAAAAGATCAGGTAAAATTATACTTCTCTTTCTATATGGGTGAACTACTTTTGTCTCTGAAACAGGTATCGGCACTAACAAAAAAGGTTTTGAAGCATGCTGTGTTCTTGAAAATGATGAAATTGTGAATGAAGGAATATCCAATGGAGACTATCAATTTGTTTATTTCACTCCAGAAACTCTTCTGTTAAGTAAAAGATGGAGAGCTGTGTTGGCTGGGGATGTATTTTCTAGCAGGCTACAATATTTTATAGTTGATGAAGCTCATACAGTGGTGCAATGGCAAGTGGCATGATATATAATGTTGTTGTGTTGGTTTCACAAATATTCTTTTTATGTAGGGGAGAAACGTTTCGAAGTATTTTGTTGCGAATAGAAGAAATTCGTAGCTTGATCCCTGAACATGCACGCATCATGGCACTTACAGCTACAGCCACAGAGAGACTAAGAAAAGATGCCTCAAGATTAATAAGATTAAGGAATGAAGTTGTAGTGGCCATATCTCCTTGCAAAGATAATATAATGTATGTTGTTGTCGAATCTGATGGAATTGAAAAGATCTTATAACCATTAGCGACAAAATTACTTCAAAAACAAGCATCATATCCTCGCACATTAATTTACTGCAGGTCTTTTGCAGACTATTCAAATGTTTATTCCTTTTTTAAGACATATCTACAAAAGAATACAGCAGGAACCACATTGCCTGATATTCCAGGATATTTAGGCTTGTGGACATGTATATGAGCTGTACAGATCCTGAAGTAAAGGAGAAGATTGGGCAACTTTTTGTAATAGATTCTCCTCTACGAGTTGTAATAGCCACGACAGCTTTTGGATTGGGTATAGACTGTCCTGATGTACGTCATGTTATTAGCTTTGGTTTGCCCAGTGACATCGAATCCTATGTCCAGGAGACAGGGCGAGCTGGTCGAGATAGCTTTCCTGCACTTGCTACCTTGATAACCAAAAAAACTAGTAGTAGATTTTTTAATAAAACAGTCAAAGATTATGCAATCAACCAAACAGTGTGCAGGAGATATTTATTATTTTCACATTTTGACAACTATAGTCGAACATACCAGGGACCTCTATGTTTATGTTGTGATCTGTGTCAGCAAATTTGCAAATGCACCCAATGTCATACTCAACATAGTTTGTACTCCATAATACAATAAAATAATGATCAAAGTATAGTGTATATAAGTTTTCATATTATATATGTTTAATTATCCAGTCAATAATTGCATTTTTATCAAATGAGTGGAGAGTGTCACGTGGATTGGGAAAAGTTTGATGTGATCTGCCCTTCTGATAAGAGAAGATAGTGTACTTTTTTAAATGTTCAATAATTTTGTTCAGGTCTTCTGAAAAGCCTGGTGCATTGTGTAGACCAGATGGTTTCTTGACATTATTGCATTCATCAAAATTGTCAAGCAGGGGTGAAATCATTCCAACAGTTTTGCCAAGTTTGAGAATCATGTTGTCCGTTTTATTCGTGTTCAGTCTTCTAATACCATCCTTCACAATTCTGTTCAGATGTTCTTGGTGCAGGTCACATGGAATGTTTCTTCCAGGGGCATTGTGTGTACTAATACATCTGTTCCAGATGAGCTCTTGAGCTTGTCTAGGTGGTAGTTCAAATTCGAAATGGCACAGCATGCGTAAGACTTCAATGCTATAATTCTTTCTTCCTGAACTTTTAAAAATAGGAAGCAGATATCGCCAGCACCTAAGAATCCTTTCTCCATCACCCTCCTTTATAGCATCAGAAAATTCCAGGTAAAAGCAGCCCAGACCAAGAAACTTTTTGCCATACTCTAGCACCTACATTACACATTTTATTTATATACAGTAGAATATCATGAGTCTGTTGGCTTAGTATTTGCGTGAGTGCTGCAGGCATAAGTGTAAATGTGGCCAGACAAGTGACTCTCTGGTACCAAATGAATGATAAATTTACTGTGTACAAAGCACAATGATTTTGCCATCACCTGGGGAACACAACAACCCAATGTAATAACCAAGAACACAGACGATAGTATGAGAAAATATTGCCCTAAGTAAATTCGTTCCTGTTCACTTTAATGTATTTGTTAAGGGGAAGTGGACTGAGTTCAGTACACAATAAACAAAAAATATTAAGATTTATGTATTCAAAATTAACACAAAAATGCTGAGTCAACTTACCAAATCATCTGAATGTGATGGAATGGTGTTGTACTGGAAGTTGGTGAATTGTACGATTTTTTTGCAAATCATTTGCAGCACACTTCTTCTCCTGTCAGCTGGCTCCATCCAAATATTTTGGGGATTATGTAAGTCTGTGGTATGTGGAACATCGTTTAAATCTTCCATTTTTAAAACATGCATGGTAACCATCAAAATGTGTGCAGTTGTTAATAATTTAATGAAGTCATCTGATTCATTAAATTTGTGAATTGGATCACTTGATACATTAGTCCTGCCAATTAAGTATCTGAGCTGGTATAAGGTCCCATGATCTCCAGACGATGCAGAAGAAAAGAAATACTTCCATACAACCTAGAATTGGATAGGAATTAGTGAACACACAAAAATCATCTTAGACATTAAAAAGTATCCATACTTACATCTAAAAAGTTTAATTTGACATGCCAATCTTCAGCACATGGGATCAGTCCATCTAATCTTAATAGTTGAGAAAGTGAGTTCTTTCTGCACAACTTTGCACTACGACCTCTTGCACAAGTAAGCTGATCCCCCCCAAATCATATCTTGTGTAGTGCAAAATCCGTTACTTCAACCTCACCTATACAAGTTTTATACTTCCTCTTTTCAACTTCCAGGGCAGGAACATATTCATGGAGAGCAGTCATTATGTCCACCATATCATCTCCCTTATTCTCATTTTTCAATTGAATTCCAAGTGGTACCTATTATTAAAAGTACATCTAATACAGTAATTAGTTTACAGTGACATCACTCACCACAACTGACTTGGTGGACATTTCTTTCTGGTACTTGTGATCAATATGCCAATTAATAACATCATCAAAGGTATGCTTGAAGAATGGCATGTGCTTAACAAGTCACGCGATATCAAAACTGCCATATTGCTTTCAATAGTTTCGTCATCTTGTTTAGATGGCAATACCAACAATGCACGCTTTTTTGGTTCATTGAAACAAATATGTAATGGGGAATTAGAATATTCTTGGAAATTTATTCGATTCAAAACAGCAAAGGAGTTAAAATAATGTAAGGAATGATTAATAAACTGAGTACTTCTCATATATCTAGCTTTGATTCCAATATCAATATTATCACCTACAATTTTGAAGCCTGATGTCGGAGCTTCATGGACTTGATCCATGGATTCTTCATCACCTGATGAGTTAACAATAGCGTTTATAAATAATTGAATGAAATAGAGCATTTACCTTGTGTCTGTCCGTCACCGTTCCCAACAAGCGGCATAGTAATTTCAAGTGTAGCATTTTCCAAATCGTTATCAGAAGAAAGTTCTGGAAGGTCAGAGGAAATTTCTGACGATAGTGGAGAATATTCAGGAGGCTTGGCACTGCTGCTTGAACTGGTTGCATTATCAGAGAATGATGATGAATCAGATGCATAATACTCTTGATAGCCAGTTTCACTTGTAAGTTCTCTGCTTCTTCCCTAAATTAGTTGACATTATTAAGTCAATCAACAAATTAAACAATCTAATTAGAGCTAATACAGGACCTGGGTTGTGGTCAATTATAAGACAGGAAGTGGGAGCAATTTTTAGCATGCTTCAACATACTTAATTGTCTGAAATTACAATGGTATTAATAATTGTTACAAATTTAATGAAGCACCAAAGGTGCGAACCATTAAACACTACATAGCTATTACAATACAATCTCCTTCCAAAAGAACAAGCAATCTGTTCACTATTTTAATGAGGCATCAAGCTGAAGCTTTGCTTTTTCTCAAGAATCAGCGCGAAATTAATAAAGTAGCACAATAAAAGGTCTTAAATCGTCATTCTGAGTATGTTCATACCTAAATTAACAGTTAACTGTCAGTAATCTCCAAAATCAGAGTGTGACAGACAGACAGACAGACAGACAAACAGGATGACTACTATAACCCTCTCACACATGCACGCTGAGGATTAATTAGTCTTAAAGTAGCATGAATTAGTTATACTATTAACTGTGGCACTAATGAACAGACTTCAACTAACCTCAGATTCTTTGCTCCTCAATTCTTCAATAAGAGTATCACGCCATGCAAAAACAGCAGAGTCATGATTTTTTCCAACCTCATTCAGCAATAAGTTTGTGGTCTCATAAGCTGTGCAAATGTTAAGTTTCTGTAGTCTTTGGTACACCTATAATATAGAAAGAAAATTAAATTAAAAAGCATTAATGTAGTAATTTTTATTACTTGTTTTGAGCAATCTCCTGCATAAAGAATCACAGACACAATTCTTTGAGCCAAGTTCATCTTCACGTGCTGATATCGTAGAAGAATCGCAACACACATCCCAATTACTGCACTACGGTTGGGGCGACGTCTGCGAGTTTGGGTACACATCTTCAGTATAGAATGTAACACTGGTGCATGGGAATCTAGCTCTGTTAATAGCTTATCCCATGTTAACTCCTTTAAGTCACTTACATGCTTACTGCTAAGAATTGAACCCGTTTTCTCAGAGCACATAGTAAATAGTTCTTTCCTTACAATAATTCCAATACGTTTTATTACATATTGCTTTGTTGTATTGTCTTTAAACACTTCAGTAACCAAAGAACTCTTATTACGTCTTGCCACAGCTCTTCCTGCATGTTTCCTTTTAGGAGTTAATACATACTTTTTAGCTTTGTTTGTGTATTCCACCATTAGCTATGTACATACAAGAAAGGGGGTTGTGCAAAAAAAAAAACCAAAAAAAAAAAACCAACCAGATAAATACATCACTAAGTCAATATATGTTGTTATGATAGATAATCAGTTAGTTTAATAGCATAGCATCATTTTTTATTCCATGTAATGCTAAAATTATAAATAATTGATAATGCACATCAATAAGTAAGAAAATGAGTGCCCCCCCCCTCCCCTCCCAAGCTTAGGGTCATTTAAAATAGGTAATTCCAGCAGAGACAGGAAAAACTCTGTGTGTGTGTGTGTGTGTGTGTGTGTGTGTGTGTGTGTGTGCGGGTGTGCTCAATTAAAGTGCTAAACAGGTATTGTGTACTAAGCATAAGAAGGAGGAACACTTGAACAGGTACCAATTAGCTAATCTGGGAAAAGTTGGTGGAGGGGGTGGCTTATATTATATAACTAAGTTGTAGGCATCATTCAAACTTGAACTGTGGGTTACTATTGCTTATTAACACTTTCTACAGATGGCTCAGCTGCTATTGAAGCATCCTCGTTTAATACAATTAACATTCAAGCCACTGCCTCTGTACAACTAAGCTAACAACACCATCAAAACATAAAGTTGGGTCCACTCAAGTGTCATTGGATCTCCAAAGTAAAATATGCTCAGAGTCAGTTGTAACTTACAGAAACATTTGGAGACTTTGATTGTAACGTATCTTCCATAGTTGTTTGAGGGTAATTAGATGGACTGGTAGTAAATGTGCCTAAAATTATTGTAGCTATTATTAGTTTTGTGACTATAATGTGACGCATAACTTACCAAAATTTGGGTCAATTTGCAAAGTTCCAATTGTGTGGGTTGGAGCACATACAGAAATGGAAGTCCTAGATGGTGTGCCTGTAGGAGATCCTAAATAGGAAATAATAATAACTGAAAAGCACAAAGGATTTGACTAGTTTACTTAACACAGTAGTAGAAGAGATAATTGGTTGTGTTCTTGTAATGCTTGGTGAAGTGGACACCGTTCGGGTTGAAGTCAATGGTGCTGGTGTCGAAATAAATGGTGCTGGGGTGTAAGTCAATGGTGCTGGTGTCGAAATAAATGGTGCTGGTATTGAAACAAAAGTTGCTGGGGTGTAAGTCAATGGTGCTGGGGTGTAAGTCAATGGTGCTGGGGTGTAAGTCAATGGTGCTGGGGTGTAAGTCAATGGTGCTGGGGTGTAAGTCAATGGTGCTGGTGTTGAAATTAATGGTGCTGGCGTCGAAATAACTGAAGCTGGGTTTGAAATCATTGGTGCTTGTTTTGTAAATGGTGCTGGTGTTGTTGTAGAAATACATGTAACATGCGAATGGAAGGAAGTAGATGAAAATTGATGTTCAAAGCAAATTCTTTTTTCAGGTTGATAGGAAGTTGCAGATGAATCCAAGGATCTTTTAGACTGGCTCATTTTTAAATTGCATAGTATGCTATCAAAAGCTTTCTTCACACCTGTCTCAAATAACTGCATACATTTAATGATTTAATTGCAATTATTACCATAACACAATAATAATAATAATAATAATAATAATAATAATAATAATAATAATAATAATAAAAATAATGAAAATAATAATAAAAATCATCATCATCATCATCATCATCATCATAATAATAATAATAATTAGATGTATTCTCTCTCTTTCATGTTACACTTACCTCTTTTTTATTTGCATAAGTTGTATAGGCATAAAAACACTTCTTGCAAACATATGCTTCTTTCCTGCTGTCAATGGTGACCAGATTCACCCCTCTTCCTTCTTTTTGGGATACATTTAAAACCATTTCTTTCCATATATTAGTGACTAATTCGGATTCCTGTGTTCCTAGAAGACGTCTGTTTTTAACATTAGTCGAATTAGCACAAGCTAAACAAAGAGCTGCATTTGATGAAGCCGCCATAACGCAGTTAAACTGTAAGTGCCCGCGTACGTTAATGCGTAAAAAACGCTCACTAAAACGCTAACTTTACTTGGCCCTCAATGCTGACGTCACGTACGTGAATGAGTACCAATCCGATGTGGAGCTCTCACCAGACCCTTTCCTTCCCCCCACGCCCACATATAACGGGAAGGTAAAGGGTCGGCTACGCAAGACTATGATCGCACGGCTCTGGAAAGACTCGCTTTTTCAGGAAAATGAAGTCCAAAATCAAAATTCTGGCATATTAAAGGAACTTACTTCGTGAAATACTGCGGTTTGATGCCGCTTTCATAGCCTGGCTGGTTCCTATGTACCTTCCAGAAGTGCCTGTTGACAGACAGAGTGACAGAATGAATGAATGAATGAATGAATGAATGACACTAGGACTACTGTAACCCTCTTGCGCATGCGCGCTGAGGGTTAATGAAGGCCATTCACCACTGATTGATGATTTAGATCCTATTAATCCAACCTGACCTACAGAAAGCTAATTACATAGAGTACAGTAATGTATATCTCCAGCCCATTACTATTTAAACTAGAGCACTGAAGTGCAAACCCTCAGCGCTAGTTAGCTAGTATGATAAAGAAGAGGAATGAATGAAAATAGGTAGGAAGAAAAGAAAAAGGAAGAAGAAAGAAAGAAAAACAGTACACGAAAGAAAGAGGAAATGAAAGGAAAAGGTAGAAAAGAAATAAAAACAGTAGGAAGAGGAAAATAAGGCAAGAAGACAAAAGGAAAAAGAAAAAAAACAGGATGAAAAAAAAAGATGAACAAAAAAAATATCGTCGACGAGGATTCGAACCAGAGACTATTAGGTTAGGTACTTGCTCACTCAACGACTACGCAACGCACCACCTCACGCTGAATGCATGTAATTGTTAGCTATTTAAAAGTGATTTGCAACCTGCAAGCTGGCTCACGTGACAAGCATGTTTTTAAGGGGCGGTTCCCGCTGTAAGCCTACGATCGCACAGCTCTGGAAAGACTCACTTTTTTCTGGAAAATGAAGTCCAAAATCAAAATTCTGGCATATTAAAGGAACTTACTTCGTGAAATACTGCTGTTTGATGCCGTTTTCAGAGCCTGGCTGGTTCCTACCTTCCAGAAGTGCCTGTTGACAGACAGAGTGACAGAACGACTGACACTAGGACTACTGTAACTCTCTGGGCGCATGCGCGCTGAGGGTTAATAATACCACCACTGATGAGCAGCCATCCTTAGAGAGCTAATAGTGCCGGGTGAACCAGCCATTCTGGCAAGGAAGTAACAGGTAGCTACTAGGCTTAGGCTACAAGCACTGAGAACAGTGGCTATCAGGACTAATGTACTTGTGCCCGGATGCCATTGCTCCACATGTGACACCCCACACGTGATCGCTTAGCCGAATGGTCGCAGTATTTGCAGGTCCTCTGCTGACCTTTACCTGGGCTCGGGTGATGTGATGGTGGGCTTAATTACTGTGGGTAAAACCACTAAGATAATAGCAAATTTTTCTCGTTCTAACAGCCAATAATTATTTCAGCCGAGAATGACTGAATAACCACTAAGATATTTCATGGCACATGAATTATTCAACTCAGTCAGCCATATAGAAATACAACACACACAAAAAGTTAGAGCAGTCTTACATCACAGGATATACCACCTTATTATGTCATCTATTGTTTGTGGTTTTCCCAATTAGTGAGGGGAACTGAACAAACTACTTAATGTCAGCCTACCTGCCGCATAGCAGTAGGTAAAGAGTCCAGTAAAGCGAGATTTAATATGACGTGATCAAAATAGATCCTAAAGCCTGTCAGGAATAAATAATGTGCTTATAAACTACAAGCCAGAGACACAGATGGATAAAATTTGAAAAATTGTTCAGATGTGCCCACATTTGACTGCCATTACAGGGCTCCTCTAAAAGGTTCTAAAAGAACTAAAACGTTCCGCAGACTGGAATATTTTTAGAGATGTTCCAACTCAGGGAAACCAAGCATTCTACTTGGTACAGCTACAGCTGGTAATTTAGTGATATGAAACTCAATGACAAAACTGACTAACAGAACAGAACTTGTTATCCTACATATAGACTCCTTGTGTATGTAGAATACATGGAGGTATAAACTCCTAGCTAGAATTGAACTAGACACAGCTGATGCCAATGCCACTGAAGGTCATAGATTACACAAAACAAAGTTAGCTGAAATAATAGACATCTTCCAACAGAACAGCCACTGGATCATGTGTTAATGTTACTGCATTAGTCACTCCTTGTTACTGCAATAGTGTTCCCCAGGAATTAAATCAGCAATTTTTGGGAGGCACAAATTCACTAAGGGGGAAATCACAGGTTATATTGCATAAGATCAGCCTTCAGAAACTTGCCAGAGTACGGACTAGCATTCAGATCACTAAGATTATCAACATCTTGCGATAGTACTGGTCTCATATACAGTGACATCTGATTACATTACTTGACGAACATATTTACATGTACACTCAAACCTCTCTTATCCGGACAGTCTGGGACCAAGGGGTGTCCGTAACTAAGAAATGTCCGTAACTCAGAAATACTTAATTTATTCGGTGTGAACCGTGTATACAATTAATTATTTGATAATTGAATTAGTATATTACTTAAAATTAAAAAATAATACATGAATCAATTTATTTAAAATATGAAGTGATTTTAGTTTGCTTCTCATAGACTTCAAGCTAGGCTGAGCTGCATCGTCTCTCCAACTTTTTACCAGCATAAGATGTGCAGGGTGTGTGTTGCCTTTGGACTCCAACCACTCCAAAGCAGTATCGAAAGCAGCACAAGCTTGCAATGGAGTAACTGCATTTGAAGAAGCTTCATCTTCATTTTTGGTCTCAGATTCTTCTCTCTCTTGCAAAACATCTTCTACAATTTCTTCATCGTTCATGTCCAAATATCATTCACTGTAGATTTTGGAACACCAAACTGTCCAGACACTGCCTCACTAACTTCCCTTTCTTAACTTCTGATATTATCTCCAGCTTTCTTTCTAGAGTTAAAACGCTACGCTTGGTTTAGTTACCGCGACCTTACCTCCACCACCGCTGGTCGTTGAGTTCTTAGAAGAACTAGCAGCGCACTGCCTTTCAAAGAGTTTTGAGAAGAACTAGCAGCGACGACGCCGGTCAACGAGTTCTGAGAAGAACTAGCGGTAGACGCACTAACTGCCTGTTGATTCCCTGCTCCATCTCCGCAAACAACGCTACGATCAAATACACTCGAAGTGCCACACGCGAAATATTTTCCCGATTTTATTCGTTTAATTTGGTAGCTTTCCGACTACACTGACGATCCGTACGCAGTCAATAATTTTAGTTGGTGTCCGGTAGACAGAGGTGTCCGTAACTTAGACGAACGGATAAGAGAGGTTCGAGTGTATATTTATTGACACAAACACACACACTTGTGTCCTAGGTGACCACAACAAGCTAGCCAGAGCCACTAATTGCTCCGAGTGTTGGTGATACCTTCTAGCAATGTAGACGTATTGGAATCAATACTTCCTTATTACAAACACACTCTAGAGAACACTCACCTTGCCATCACTTCAGCAATGTCAGGTAACTCTATGATCAAATGTTGACACTTCTTGAGCCATCATTCACAGCTAGTCTAAGTCAGAGACATCGAAAGCAGCTTCACCCACTCCACTACAAGGAAAAGCAATAGAAAAACAAAACACATTGAAGTGAATAAATGCAATCATGAAATTCAACTATACTCTGCAAGCTAATCCCACCAAGAAATTGTTAGAAACAGTTTATCAAATTCTAGCTGAGAGGTATAGTCTCTTAAAAATATTCACTAACACGGCGGTTCTGGATCTCTAGATTGGAGTCAGTTGTAACACAACAAGAGGTAGAGGCATGCATGAACACATACTGTTGTAGTATAATGCAGAAATGAAACGGTCAAGACAGTGTGGTAAAAAACCACAACAACATTAATTTTAGAGGTTAGTGACAGGGAAGAAACGTCAGCTCTATATATTATAGAAGAAACATTCCTATACACAGGAAACTAGTTGCACACACAGGCATACACTACTAATGAATGACAGGATTCAGTTTTGATCAATACTCATTCACTGATTAAAAATTTAGGTATCACAAGTTACGACCAAGGATGAAGTGATGGTAAATTAACTTAATTAAGTATTACATAAAGATTCATTATTACTACATAAAAATATATAGCTTCATACTAAAATATATTTATTTTTAATTTCTGTAGTATCTGTAATAATAGTTCAAATGTTTCAGCTCCATGTAGCCTTCATCAGTGACTTTTTAAAAGTGATAAAATAAAATACATTTCTCTTCCCATCATAATTTTAATGTATAAAGTAAGGCTACAGAAAAAACCCCAACTTTATACAGGTAAATAAAGTGGTTTCAACACAGAATAGTATGACATTCACTTCTAACATTCAAATAAACTGAATCAAACCTTCTCTTGCTTGCTTCTCTCACACTCCTAGCACTCTTTCTATCATTACAGATTCATCACCCCTTCCTACTAATACCTGTATTAGGTAGACATCTATTGCTACTGGACTTAGTACTGCTTGATTATACTGGCTTCCCTGAGGCTCCATCATTACTTTCTACAGTTCTAACCCAAAGGAAAACGGCTGCACAGGTAGCTAACTATCTGTCCTTACTTTCTTCTTCTCTAACATGGCTAAATTCGCCAGAAGCTTTTAAAGGTTGTAAAACAAGAAGCCATAAACTCCTGATCGAATGGTACAAAAAATTGGTAAAGGTTACATAGCAAAAGAAGGTTTTTGCCATTGTCAGAATGAACAGTCTTTTAGACGTCTTTTGATTACTGTATGTCACATATAGCTTTAATATTGTATTTTTTATGATCCTTTAAAGTGATTGACTTCCGTGGCTGCATTAATGCGGCCGCAATTGTTTTTGTTCCCCATTTAACTTCAATAAATCCACCTGATATGAATTCTCACTTCAAATAAATGCTTCGACCAGAAATCTTGAGAACTAATGTGGAGTTGTTGGCTGCAGCTACTTACAGTACTTACAAATTTCTAGGCTACTATAAAAGACATCAGCTGTGTTCAGATATCAATATAGAAGCCGTTGACTTCCATCACATCATATTCATACTTGATTTAAAGTTCAAACCACTAGTCATACCTAAATGTATTTATTAATCAAACATTTTTTAGCTTGCTATTAAAAAAAAAAACACATTGAACTTTAATAATCAAGTATATTTATTGGCGAGCGAGCGTAGCAAGCGAGACACTTACAGGGGTAACACAATTAAAAATCGAGGATGTTTGTTTATTTATTTATTTATTAGTATATGTATGGACATATGAATGTCATTTTGTAGTTTGACCCTCGCGTTTTTTAGTTAGTTATGTGGTCGACCCCGTCCCAAATTGCACTAAACAGAATCCTCTGGTTTATCGATCAGTACCCGTATCACCCTAGAAATTGAATTGTTTACCGTTTTGAATTCTTTTGCGGGTGCAGTTCAAACATGAGAACTTAAGGGACTTCCATTTCTATTCGAGTTAGTGGCGGTGGTAAGTCAATGCGCTCTTTGTCATGGTTATAAGCCGTGCGCAACAGTATTACTTGAAAATTAACATTGCCACTAGACTACCGCGAAGGAAGGTATAGGTTGAAGTCTGGGTAGGTGCATGTGCCAGTTGTCCGTCAAAGGAATTGACCAAGTGTTACAACACGACTTAGCTAACGGAATATCACCAAAGAAAACTTTAAATAATGTGTATTGTTTTGTTTTTGTTTTTTTCTTTCCAAGCATTTGCAGAGAGTTGTTACTATGGCACTGAAATCCCTTTACACTGTATGCTAAATTAAAAAACTGGACCTTATTTTCAGTAGCTTCAGTGTTAGAAGTCAAAATCATTCATATAAAAATAGTATAGTCTTTAGGCTCGCTCGCCATTTGTGCTCAAGCACATCACTAGTACCTAGTCAAACAAATATTATCCAAGAAATCCCATCATATTGAACTGCTGCACACTAACCACTGTCAATACGATAAATATATCTCTGGCCAACTCTTAGACACACTTCTGAGGATCTCATGACCCATACAGATTGTAGACAAGTTCAACACCCTATTATCCCTATCATCATTAGGCTCTTCCGGCTTGTCACCCAAGGGGGAGCTAAGTTAATGGGGGAGGGGGGGGGGGGGAAATCGACATTAAAGTTAATCATGCAATACACCTTATAAGATGTAATTCTGTGTCAAGACTTAGAATAAAAATTTCCCCACTCTCTTTTTTTTTTTTTTATATTATTTATTTTTCCTACTTAGCCTTACACCTTAGCCACTGTCATCATGTATACCACTGTTAATTAAAAATTGCCAGTACACTAATGGGAAAAAACAACAACACAATCTCACTAAAGTACTAGGGAGGTGGGGGGGGGGGGCATTTCATTAGTTACAGTGGACGAGTGTTTACTGCCACTCCTGACGATGATATGGAACATGTATATGAAGAAAAACAAAATGAAACAGGTTTCGAGTTTGTTCATGTTAATGATTTATCACACTATTCCTTGTCAGATGGCATATTGTCACAACAATTTCTAAATTTAATAGTACGGCACGTAAATTGCCCATTCAAAAATGTGTGGGAAAATCACTCCTCAATTGAAGTCGCACAGAGAAAGTGAAATAGTGCGTTAACTAAGTGAAATAGCACGGTGACTAAGTGGAAACTAAGTGAAATACCACAGTAGCTAAGTGAAATAATACGGATAAGTGTGCACCATGCAGTATTAACCTTGGAAACGTACAGTTGGAGAGATTCTAGTTGGAGACAATGTCATTCTGTACCACAGAAGCTCTACCCATATTAGACGGAAAATTTTCAACATTTTAAGAGTAGCCATCACATAGCATAAGTGAATTCCTGCCGTTGTAGTCCTCTTCTCCTTTATCATCACTCACAGGTAGCACAAATGCAGCCTAGCCAACAACCACAAATGCAACCAACCTAACGAACCACCTCCTAAATCAATCTTGCAGGGTCACCAAGGACAACTTTCCACAAAGGTCGAAGGTGAAAGCTAGCAACAAGAGCGCGCGCAAAGACATAGCGTGAGGTCAAAGGTGAGGGTCAGCCGTTCTGCACATAAAGTCTTTCGCGGCAATGATTCCTCTTCTTAGCCGCTTCCCTGGTCTACTGATTCGTTATACAGCTACTGGGTACTGTGAATGTCTTATGGTGGACTGGAAGGAAGCTTTTGCTGTCTACCCTGGCTTATGCTTCTGGGTAAGTAGTTTTATGGCTAGCAGTCAGTGGGTTTTGATGAAGTATTTTTTCTGCATGGGGCACCCATATTGGTGTTCTCCTTGTGAAGTTGTGTTTCTTGAACTAAGGTAGCTACTGTATAGATAAATGAATGTAGGCAGCAAGGGTGACCTAGATTATGGAGTGATATTTTGTGGTCGTTTTAGCTATATTTTTATGACAAAGACTCCCCAGTTTGTTTGTTCCATAGTACTAATGAAAATTTTTATTTCTTTGTGAGAAAGTGTGGGTGCATGTTGGAATGGTTTCTAGTGACTGAATTATTCTAAAACATGCTCCACCAAAATTATCCTCACTCATAGCCTTTCCCTTGGCCACCCTAACACTTTAGTGTGGTCCTGAACAATGAGGGGGAGAAAATCATTGCATACAACTCAACATATGGTTTTACTTTGTTTTAGACACACAGTTTCATAGGATTTCCACCCTAATTTTTACCTCTTCTGAATTAATTTCAGTATAAGAGATGAAAAACATTGTAGCAATTCATTGTAGTTTGTCCAAGTTTTCATGATCATGACTTCACCATTTTCACGTGGCTAAATGGTAAAGTTTCTCTTCTCTCTCCCAGTGAATAATGCTGTATGAATTCCTGTCATTCTAGTTCTTATAATTCTGATAAACTTCAGTGAAACCATTTTACTTATCTGCTTATTCTTCATTGAGCTGTTGTTGAAGGACTTTCTCAGATTGCCAATTGCTTATTTATGGTTTAAACAGTTTACTATGCGATTATCTCTTTGTATTGTGTATCTGCAATGCAATATCAGTAAATTGGTCAGTTTCTCTAAGCTCACAATTTTCATTTCTTTGTGAGAAAGTGTGGGTGCATGTTGGAATGGTTTCCAGTGACTGAATTATTCTAAACACAGCTTCAGAAGCACAGTGTCATATTAGCTTGTATAACCAGGTTTCATGCAGAGGTGGTAGGAGCACCCTGAAATCCCCCACACCCTCCAAGCCATAGTTCCCCCCCCCCCCCCAAAATTTTAATTTAGTAAGTAGCTATAAGCTTGAATTATGTGACAAAGCACAGATCAGTGTAAGGTATACATATACACTTTCACATAGGTATGTCCATCAAAGCAGTGTGGGTTTCAAAAATGAGTCTGGCTTCGTGTAAGTATACATCAGTGTTTCCCACCCCCAGCGTTTCCCACCCCCAGCGCAGAATCCTGTATGACACCCTGATAGCTTAGTCATCATATGATTTTGCTGGAGTAAAAGTATGTTCTTTCCCCTATTTTTAAGGTCACTATGAAGCATTGCTTTTTTATATTGTGTGATTTTCAGTTGATGTTGTGAGAATAGAGAACAGGAATTTCCTTACAGTGGCCCAATATATTTGCTTCCAGTATCCAGATACAGTGATGGGAAGGAAAAGTGGCCATTTTTTACATGCAGTTCATAGAGTAAGACTAGGACAGGTCTCAGGAGCCATGACAACCACTAAGGCCATAAGCAACTTGGTATGATACAGTATCGTATTAACGACCATTACCAAATTCAGGTCTTATGGCCTCATAGAGGTAGTTGCAAGTCACGATATGGATTTGGAACTGGCAGTCAGTTAATTTGCTTATTTTTCTTTCAACAAACAATGTTGGTTGTTTTTGGTTTGTGTTTTGTTTCTTGTGCTTATTTAAAGCTTATCTGTACATAAATTATAGTCAGTACATAATGATTTTTGTATGGTAGTCAAGAGGTAATGTAGCTTCACTGACCATACACGCCCTTCCTTATGCTGTAGCTCAAGTACTCATACACCCACTCATATTACACAGTCCTTAGTGGATGTGATTCAATAAAAAATTGGCATATAAAGTGAAAGTGTAAAATTCATCTTTATGAAATTATCTTGCACAATTTGTTCAAGCAATTTACACTGCCAACTTTTTTTAATCAGTGTAAGAGACCCACTCGTGGCAATAAAAGCTTTTCCAAAGAATTGTTGCGCTGTATAAATCCAAAATCTATATAAGACTTGCTTACTTATAAAAGAAACAGGAAGGAACCCAAGAAGCTTAACACAAAAAGAGAGCAAAAACTTTATTGTTTGTTATTAGCTAGTCAGCACATGTAACACACAACACTCTCACATGTACTCGTTCACTGGATATACCAACTAGGGCTGCTCGGATTATTTCCGATTAATCGAGTAAATGGACAAATTGAAGTGGGGCGATGGGGATGCTGTCCAAAATAGATTAATTGGGAACAGATGACCCTCTGTGTAGGGCAGTAGGCAGCTGGTAGGGGGCAGCTGGTTAGCCAGCTGCCCCCTCCAGCTACTGCTAGGCTCTCTAGCTGTCCTTTTAGCTAGGCCCATCTACCTGGGTGTGGTTTGCTCTGGGCTCAGGGATCCTAGGGCTCACGTGCATGCAGTGTTTTTTGTGTATTCCTGCAACAAGTACGCCTTCTGAAAGGCTATTCTCCACAGCAGGGCAAATAATTAATTATAAAAGAGCTTGTTTGGACCTGGACAATGTTGACATGCTGTGTTTTTTAGCTGAAAACTTACCTTGATTTTTAATTACCATTACATATCATAATCAGCTGATTAATCAATTGTGACCGTCTATGGGAAAATCGGGCACAACGCGGCATGCGTAGGCGTCGCAAAAAGATCGATTTAGTTCTTAAAAATTGTATTAAATAAGCCTAACCAAGGGAACGGTTAGGCGATATATAGCGGGAATGGCTAAAGCTACTGCGATAAAACTTGGAGAGCTTAATATCTGCTTGCCGAGGAGTGTGTAAGTGCAAAAAAAAATTTTTTCGTCGGGGCCGCGTTGTGCCCGATTTTCCTGTAGACGGTCACAATTAATCATGATTCTTTACTTTATGAAAATTAATAATTGCCAATACCCAATTATAGTAATAATCGCACAGCCCTAATACCAACATTGTATACTCTTGGTGGCTTGGCATGTTGGGCAATGGATTTTCAAGTATAAACAGCAGATGACGAACAGCGCGTTAACCAAGGTAACGAGTGAACACAAAATCGTGAGTGTCATGTACAAAAATTACATACATACGTCCAAGCATATATAATAATATATCGCTGTTTTTTTAGTGTGTTACCCCTGATAGTGTCTCGCTCACTGCTAATTATTCCATATATTATGATTACCACGGTTGAGATTTTGTGTGTGTGTGTGTGTTATTATCATATTCTATCACTACTCTGCATTTTATCACATGATGCCAGGAATGATTCTCTATAAGACTGATGCTAGCTGTGCTAACTTTAGGGATGATGTTTCAGCCTTCATTGCTTGAAGTGGCTAGACCCATCAGTTCGCTTCCTGATGACAGTTACAGTAGAAGTCAAAATAACGTGCCGGTTTTTGCACTGTAGAATGGGCGTACTACTGCCTGACAGTTTAAAAAAAAAAGCCAATAAAACCGTAAGCATCGCACCGTAGCACGGACGTAAAACGGGCAATTGTAACCATCGTCTCCCATATTTCCGCAACGGTTAAACCGTTCGTTAATTCTTCCGCGTATTGATTGTTAATGACTTCCTCGATGAATAATGTTACGTTCTCTTTCTCAGCTATTTCTTCTTTAATGAATGTTTCTTGTTAGCCACCCACACCAAGTATTACCGTCTACTTCACCTCTGACCCCCAACTCTTCAAGCTCCCTCTATAACATCACCTGCAACTACCCCAATTCTGCCCACCCCTCCTCCCATTGCTTCTCCCACCATTACAAATACACCTTCCACTGCTCTACCTATCAGATACACAAACATTTCATCTGAGGGGTCACCGACCACGGGTGAATTACTACCCATTGAAACTGTGCTGGCTATGAACAGTCATCTCAAAAGAGAGAGCAGCATTGGGAAACTGGCTTGTAAACTAGCCAGAAATGCGGTGTTTGGACCAGATGTGATGAAGATGTCGACACCATTTGGAATGAGACAATATCCGGCACTGTGTCCATAAGAATTATATCAATTGAAACAGAGTATTTTTGGATTATTCCCCCAAAACTGGGTAAACCCAGTGGACTTTGAACCATTATGGAAAACTTGTGTTGAATCTATTCAACAATGTTGCAAAAGACTTCGTTTAAATAAAAAATAAATAGTACACTGCCTATATATTGAAAATGTACATTGTATAATTGTGAATTATTTGAGAAGTGTATACAAAAAAAAAATTAATACCCATTAGCATTTCATTTAATTCAATAATTCATGGTAAAATTTACGTAAGTGCCTGACATTTACAAAAATCTTGAAGTCCTTTGATTAATTTTTGGTAGGCTTGACTTCTCTTCAGATGTATTCCTTCATTTCATGCCAGATATTTTCTATTGGGTTGGCATCTGGGGACTCTGCAGGTGTATGCATCCAGTTGATGTGATTGTCTTGAAGGATGCTCGTGTGTGAAAGGATGTGTGTTTGGGGTCTTTATCTTGCATGAAACGATGTCCAAAAGAATATACATCATGGATGCAAGGCAGAAGTTTCTTCTCCAAGATTTCAGTATACAGGCACTTGTCCATAATACCCTCAAATATGCACAGTGCAGTTGCATCTCGACATGATATCCCTCCCCATACATGCACCTTCACTTGATGCTTGGCTCTAAAAAAATTGATTAACAAATTAAAAAACAACAACAACACATTAGTTCATTTCTTAGTGTAATTACCGTGGCTTGTTTTGTGGTAGTTCTCCGATTTTCGGCAGCAGAATCTTCTGTGACTTTTCAAGTTGCACAGTATGTACATTCATCAGTCCAGATGACATCCCTGAACCCAGTCTCTGCTTCGTGGATGTACTCAGTAGCCCAATCCAACATCTTAACTTTATTCGCTGCCCGGATCATCTGGCAGTATGAACTTACACTAAATGCAATCAGAATGTGTATAATTGCTATATCATATTGGAATATTCAAAAGGCTGTGTGTATGAATTGACAGAAATGTCCATCCCAGGGATTGTCTGCAGTGGAGAACAGTTCGAACTAACAGGGAGTAGCCTTTGGACGTCAACATATACCATGGAATTGGTATGCTGAGGTTTCATCATCCAGTCTCATCTGGGCCTCCATGCACTATTCCTAATACGTCGGGAGTTATCTTCGACCTTCTCCCACTTCCATGACACCTCGCAATTGATCCTAAACCAAAAGCATTAATTATTTTTATTGCAACTACATGCATACATTGAAATAAAAAATTTAATATACCTTTTTATGGTGGGATGGGGGGGGGGGGGGAGTAGAGAAGAGTTAATGAAAATTCAAATTGAATGCTAGGATTAAAAATTCATACTGACATATTGATATCTGATTGTAAAGCGATTATGTGACATATGTTTCAGTGTATTAAACGTAAAAAAAAAGAGCTATAATGTTGATAACTCTGTTTCATCGGAACATGACTACCGTGCAACGGAATGTCGACGGTTAAAAATCTATTGGAAAACAGCAATTTTTTTGACCATTCTACAGAATATAATTCGAAACTTTTTTATGACTGCACTGTAGATCCGGTCAATAATTTATTCCCTGCCAATACCCATCATCCCCCAATACCCATCATCCCTCAATACCCATCA
>WLWD01001774.1_pt1 | contig 76470 bp, 38 predicted proteins | sample 6712731 | NCBI WGS metagenome assembly WLWD01 (sample SAMN12718690, study PRJNA576275) | sponge metagenome | isolation source: marine sponge | host: Mycale hentscheli | place: New Zealand: South Island, Marlborough, Capsize Point | collected 2014-11-01 | reverse complement strand
TTGTTGTTGTTTTTTCCCTTCAATTCAAGCAGTTGCAGAGTTGTTACTATGGCACTGAAATCCCTTTACCGTGTATGCGAAATTTAAAAACTGGACCTTATTTTCAGTAGCTTCAGTGTTAGAAGTCAAAATCATTCATATAAAAATAGTATAGTCTTTAGGCTCGCTCGCCATTTGTGCTCAAGCACATCACTAGTATGTATGTATGTGGGATGGTACGTATGCCCTTTAAACTCGCGCACGTGGAACTTTTTTTTTTCTTGACCCCAGTTTATTCTGAAACAACAGCATTAAGCAAGCCTTACTTTAAACTTAAGCTCCGAAGTGTGAGAAAATTCCGGCGAAAACGCTTGTTTTTCAGGACACAAAAAGTTGCTGAGACCGGTTACTATGGCATTGAAGACCCTTTTCCAGACATAATTTCAAAACTTCTCCATTTTAGGGGGGGATACGAAGTGCCGATTGTTGGTTGTCAAGAGCCATTGGTAGTCAGAATGCCATAATATTAAAGCTAAGGAGGCTACTATTACTCTAGGGAAGCGGCGGTAGCTAAGTAGTAATTCCATATTTGTTAGCTAAATATACAAAAATAACTCTGGCCTTTCTTTTTTGTAGATAAGAGCTTGTTGTCAACAGTGACTGGTAAATTCAAACAGTCAGAATGGTTCAAATTTGGTACTACAAAAGTTACCACTGTTCAAGAAAATGAGGTAAGAAAGTAATTTTGTATTTGTGTGCTAAAATTGATTGTATTTTGTTTTTGTAGCTGAGAGCTTGTCAAGAATTCACGGTAATTCAAATAGTCAAAGTAACTTAAATTTGATACTACAGAAGTTATCAATACTCAGGAAATTGAGGTAAGTAGTATTTCCATATTTGTTGGCTTAAATTACAAATAATAACACTGATTTTTTGTTTATTGTAGCTGGAGTTTGTTCAAGAGTTACTGGTAATTGAGATTATCAGAATGGCAGATGTTTAATACTACAAAAGTTAACAAATCAGGTAAGAGAGTGATTTTGTATTTGTTTGCTGAAATAAAAGGTCATAACTGCTATTATAGTGTTTGCATGAACTGAGCTAAAACATAGTAACAATCAGGCTCGCTCACCATTTGTGCTCAAGCACACCACTAGTTTATTTATATATTTGGATGTACGTATATCATTTTGTACATTGACCCTCCGTATTTTTGTGTTCGCTCCGCGTTCGACCCCGTCCCAAACTTCACTAAACAGAATCCTCCGGTTTAGCAACCATTACCCGTATCACCTTAGAAATTGAATTGTTTACTGCTTTGAATTGTTTACCGGGTGCAGTTACAACTCAAAAACTTAAGGGACTTCCATTTCTATTCGAGTTAGTGGCGGTGGTAAGTCAATGCGCTCTTTGTCATGGTTATAAGCCGTGAGCAACAGTATTTACTTGAAAATACATTGTCCACTAGACTACCGTGAAGGTAAGTCTGTGTAGGTGTATGTCCAGTTGTGTCAAAGCATTGTGTGTTACAACCACTACTTAGCTAAAGAATATCACAAAGAAAACGTTTAAATACGTGTATTGTTTTGTTGTTGTTTTTTTCCTTCAATTCAAGCAGTTGCAGAGAGTTGTTACTATGGCACTGAAATCCCTTTACCTTGTATGCGAAATTTAAAAACTGGACCTTATTTTCAGTAGCTTCAGTGTTGGCGTCAGAGTAGAACATGGGAACATCAATGCATGGGAGCTGGATTACGTCAGAACATGGGTAGGGAATGGGATCTTCATGCATGGAAAGATGTGACTAAATCTTTCCCAAACCAAATTTTTATCAATATAGCAGGACATTCAGCTAAAATCTTAACAAAAGATAAGAAAAGAGAAAGGCTACAGAACCAGTAGAGGAGCAGCGATGAAAAATTAAGTATGCCAACAAATGTGATACACCTGCAGCTCACAGAGCTTATAGTAGACATGACCGAGGTATTTTGCCTGACCAAGTTACAAAAGACCTTTCTCCAGAGCATCTACAAGAACTAAAATCTAATTTCTATCATACGAGAGTGTCTGTCACATAGGAAGAAAGGACACAAATTGAAGAACGAACAAAAGATCAAGACAACAGTGATTAGTGGCAACAAGAAAGGAGGAAACGGCTGACAGCTACTGTGGTTGGGAGAATTGTAAAAATGAAGGAAAAAAGGAAAAAATACAAGTACTATATAGTACTTTTAAAGGAAATCAGGCGACTCGCTATGGCATATCAAAGGAAGCTGTATCTATCCACCAATATGTGTCACACCACCAGAAGCAAGATCCCAAAATTCGAGTTGACAAGTGTGGGTTGTTCATTTCTGAAAGCAATAACAACTGGCTAGCTGCTTCTCCAGATGGTATTGTCCATGACTCGAGCAACACTACTAACCCACTGGAACTTGTAGAAATTAAAAATCCATTTTGTTTTAAGGACAAGTATTTAATGAAGCATGCAAGAATTCCTCCTTAAGTGGATAGAGTAACAAAAGCAAGAAGACTGAAACAAATACATGACTACTATTTTCAAGTGCAGTGCCAGTTATACTGTACCGACAAGAATTGGTGTGACTTCATAATATGCACGAGAAAGGATAAGCATATTGAACGCACATATTGAGATCGGAAGTGGTGGGGAACCCAGCTTGCAAAATTTCAAAAGTTTTATTTTGATGCATTATCTCCCAGAACTACAGTAGCATGTCCCAGATTGAGGTATGGAGGCATCTGAGAGCCATATAATTCACAGCATGTAATTCATAATTCATTATTCATCATTATTGTATTTACATACATTATTTAATCACTTATAATATCAATCTTGCTATTATTCTGCATTCAAATACATCTTGTAATTATGGAAACTGTTGTTGTAGTGTTGTTGTTTTTCACATCAGCAACCACAAAACCAAGTGTTAAATTATTAATGATATTCATGGTAGCATATTAGGCTCCCATGAATGTGTGGGTGTAACATCAGTTCTATTCAATTCCACTCTGCCAAATCAGCATTTTTATCGAATGAATTAAAGTGCATAGGAGGATTCTATATTTGTGGTCATTTTAGAATGTTAATGTGCTCATGGTGCTATTCATTTGAGAATGAAAATGTGTTCACAACATTATATTTTGGAAATGCCTTGTACTGTTAACTAGTGATGTGCTTGAGCACAAATGGCGAGCGAGCCTAAAGACTATACTATTTTTATAATTTTGACTTCTTGTTAATAACTTTCCCCCAATCTAGCTTCGTTCTGATAAGCATCAAGGTTTCCAGCTAGATTTGTTGTGACATTCCCGATAAGTTGCTCTGCCTTCCCTATCAATCTGCTCAGTTATACCTGAATGTCATGGTAAAGTTGAGGATCGATTATGGTTGGTAAGTCTACCTCATTGTATGTCTTCTTCTGTTGCAGAATCAAAGTGTCTCAGCCCACAATCCTGATCAGTGACAACACCAAAATAAAACATCAGTGAATATTACTGATTTTTAATTAGTATTACTATTTATTATCATTGTTATTAATAATAGCAAATTTTCTTGTTCTAACAGCCAATATTGTTAATTAAAACTTAACCTGACGTTTCGACTTCTTGCCAAAATCCTCTTCAGTTGACCCCTGAAGAGGACTTAGGCAAGAAGTTGAAACGTTAGGTGAAGTTTAATTAACAATTTTAGCTGCTAGAATGAGAAACTTTGCTATCATTATAATTATTTCAGCCGAGAATGACTGAATCATTATTATTATTATTATTATTATTATTACTATTATTATTATTATTATTATTACTATTATTATTATTATTATTATTACTATTATTATTATTATTATTATTATTACTATTATTATTATTATTATTACTTTTTTATTTTATTTTTTTATTTTTTTATTCATTCATTCATTATTATTACTATTTTTGTTATTGTTGCTGTTGCTTTAGCATTGTTATTGAAATTTTTAATATTATTATAGCTATTATTATTATTTAGTCTTTTGTTTCTGTATGTTTACCTATGATGCCAATCTCTAAATCTTCACTATCAGGATCAGCTTCATCCCTGATCTCAGGTGTATTCATTGAGGAGGATGAAGATAATGCCATAGACTGCTTCTGTTTTTCCCGCAGGAAAAGTAGTGAGCTTTGGTCAGTTGCTATATACTAGGGTAATGAGCTTACATGCAATACAGTGTGAAATAACAACCATTAAATGTCTTGAGTTATTTCATGGTTCATATACCTAAAAATATCATTGTGAAGATATCTAGGGTGAAATAAATATATATATATATACATATCAATAAGTGGTTACCCAATCAGGGTTATAATTATCAGTAGCTAGATTCTGCACTTAAAGAAATATCATACTTGACATTCACTAAACTAGCAGCTGAGAGTATCTGAATAAACTGGTACAATTTCAAGCTAGGTATTCTATAGAATTCGTGTCTTCAGCTCAGCAACAGCAGACTACACAGCAGTTAAAGCAAAGAATTTTCTTAGAAAGAAAAATGTTTCGGTCCGAGGACCTTCTTCAGTTTCACCGATGATTGAACAGTGGCACAAGTATTCAGGGTTTAAAGATGTTAATAGATTGTAAATGGGTGACTAAAGGTTATCGAACTTATCAATTACTGGGTCCCACAGTGGATTCAATGAGAGACCACACTCAAGGTTGCTCGTTATAGCCTTTTTTCTGATCCATATTGCCTCCAAAATCCTTCTTTTCTAGGGTATAGTGGCTCTAACTGAATCACTCTTGCTTCAACCCAGTTGACATTATGACTTTTGTCCCAAGTATGCATTGCTTTTTTTTTTTTCTTTTTTTTTCCTATGCATTCTGTGTGTAACCACATGGCTAGCCAACTAGCAAGTTGCTAATATCAAGGCCGCCCACAAAAAGCAAAAGTGACCAGTAGACAAGAGGATGATATGATACTATGATACAAGCTAGCTATTTATACTAAACAAATAATTTCTTAAGTGAAATTTGAATGATCTTCTGGATGTGGGTGTTAAAATCCTGTGCTCTTCTTCATGACTGAAAGGAAGGTGTTGTGAAAGTAATCCCATGCCGAGTCAACGCAGTCTGTGATACACTGTTGACATTCACCGATAGCTTCCTCCAGCCGGGCATAAGGCTGTCTTTTGTGATGGCTGTGAACTGTGGTACCACATAGCCTGTATAGGCTTAGACAATCATGCCTATGAGGTCCTGCAGCGGTGTGTGGTATCACACGGAACTTCATATATATAAATCCTTCCTCTCTCTTTCTGTTGTTGGTGTTTTAACTTTTACAGGTGTTTGTCTCAGTGCCTGGTGAGCTGTAAACTCTGCTCTAACTTAAACCTGATTACATATGCGATTAATGGTTCGGCTCAGTGAAACAAAGAAGGTCCTGGGACTGAAATGTTTTTCTTTCTAAGAAAATTCCTTATGACAGCTAAATAACCTCTCAACTAATTATTTTAAGCAGCAATGCGCCTATATGATTACACTGACTGCTCTGAGAGAGCCAATATAAAACTTTCATATTGCCTGAAACATGGCGTGGAGAAAATGGCAAGGACAAAGAACCGTCTGACATTCCTTATACGGTGCCGAGAAAACCAGTTAATTCCCAGAGGTCTGGAAGTAACACTCCCACTCAAGTTTACAAACACTTACAAACTCAGAAAAATACCAACACTCCTTCAGATTGCTCATCAGTGATAAGCAAAAAAATACATATTTGTGGGAATGCCCACCCATGAGAAACCTCAGTGAAGGCAGTGAATGCCTATTCAGAGAACAATAGAACAATTACCAGTTAATTATGTGAATAGTCTTATACATCTTTTTCGTTAGTGTCATGTGAGTTGTGTGTGGCTGGGTTTAATATACTATGGCCTGCCATGCTCAGCTCAGAGTTGAGTTAATCCAGTTCTGAGCAAGTGTTGTGCTCTTTGTTGCCCATATCTAGGGGCTCAAATAAGATTTTACATATAGCCTGCGCCAGCCTTAACCCGTAAGAGACTGCTACTCTCTGGTGGCAGTGAAAGAAGCTACCATTCCCCTAACCGTCCCCACAGTATTGAAAAAGAAGCCATGCCTACTCAGAAGAGCTGCAATAATTAACATCAACTGTACAGAGCCAGGATCTTCAGGAATACAGTGAGTCAGATATTGCAGAAGGCCAAACCACCCAAAGACAACCTGAACAAACAAATGAGACGTGCCATAAGTAGCCTACGAGAGATCACACAATCACCACTCTTCCTGCAGACAAGGGCAACACAACGGTAATAATGGACATCAGTGAATACATCAAGAATATCCAAGTATTGCTGAATGATTCCTCACCACAGCTGTATGGTCTCCCAAAATCCACAAAGATGGTATCCCCTCAGACCTATTGTTTCAACAATTGGCTCCACTAATTGAATTATGCTTACAATCTACTTATTTTCAGTTTCATGATCCATTTTATGAACAGACTGATGGAGCAGCTATGGGCTCGCCACTATCACCTATTGTTGGAAACCTTTTCGTGGCAGCATTAGAAAACAGCTCTTCAAACATTTCCACAGAGTCCAAAACTTAGGAAAAGATTTGTTGATGACAACTTTTGTGCTATGGCAACATGGAAACGAGCAACTTACTTCCTTTCACAATCATTTGAATTCACAACATTCTGCCATTCAGTTTACTATGGAAGAAGAAAAAGAGGAAAGAATTATATTTCTTGATATAGCTACTAGTGCGGAGGCAGAATAGAACTTCTCAACTAATGTCTATAGGAAGCCTACACCACACTGATCTATACATCCATTATACTTCAAACCACCACCCAAGAGTAAAGACTGGCACACTGCATACTTGAACAACAGAATGCACAATGTGTGACAGGCACACCAAAGGAAAGGAAAGGTCACAATGGATACCCACTACAGGTCATCAAGAAAACTTTGCTTCAACAAGCCCCACCACCCAAACAGGATCATCAAAATGCTGGAGAAAGGCATAAATGTCCACCATCTTCGAGATCGCTGTTGACATAGTGACAGACAGAATGAATTAGAGCACTAAGAGTGCAAACCCTCAGCGTTATTTAGTTTATTTAAAAAATGCAATAATTTGCAAACTGTTGAATAAACAGTTCTTTAATTTTTTGCTTACAACAATAATGGTGATTGTTTTATTTAAATTTTTAACACATTTAGCTAGCTGTATAATTATGTTAGCTATGGTTAGTGTGGACAACTTTAATCTAACAGTGTAAAGGAATTTATCCGTACTACTACAAGCTGATGTGTGGCTTTTAATAAAGTTTATATGTGCGGTAACCGCAGGAACATGCACATTGCACACTTTCTTGAAGAGATGCATACTCATAGTTGATGAAAGAATCACACCTCCAGAGACATAAGAAATGTCATGTAAAATACACCAGAGGAAATTCAGCACTGGAACTATGAACTAGGCACAGTAAAAATTGTATGCTCACGTGAGCGCATGTGATTACTGAGTTCTTCTTCTTTCAAGTCATAAAAGTCGGCCGTCTTCAAGAGCTGTTGACAGAGTGACAGACAGAGTGACAGACAGACAGACAGATAGACAGACAGACAGAATGAATGAATGAATGACAAAGAAGAGACTACTATAACCGTCTCAGGCATGCGCGCTGAAGGTTAATGAATGACAAACAGACTACTGTAACCCTCTCGCGCACGTGCACTGAGGGTTAATAACTATTTTAACCAACACACAAATTCATAAATATTGTAGACACTCTATGAATTGTTTTAATATTTAAATCCTCTAGCTAATAAACAGAAGTACTACAGGATGAATTAATGAATAAAATAAATTGAAAAACTAATCTAATTAAACTTGAAAGCAAATGTAACTTTTTTGAAGGACTGACACAATTTAAAAATAAATGCCAGGTGCCACTCTATTAGTGACTGGCAACGAATGAAATAGGATTAGGACTTTTACTCTCCATATAAAAGTAAGTTAGCTACATAACCAGCACTTAATTTCATAATTGTACAACTGGGTACATACTATAAAAATGAAAATTGTCAATATGATATTCACTACAGCAAACTAGCTTTTTATGAGAGATGTTTGCTATAGCTAATGCTACCCTAATAAAAAATCACAAATACTGTAACAAAATTTCTGCAGGCGTTCTTTATCACACAAGGGTTGCACTTTCAAGCTAGACACTCTTCTAGATTCGTCCCTGTAATACTCCTTTATCCATTCCTGCAACAATAAATGTATGTCTTAATAAACATCCGCCAAACAAAAATAAGAAAAAACCAATAACAAGCTAGAGTCATAATTGAAGTTTTAATGACTTGAATTTCCTATATTATTTCCTATATTATTCTTCCAACATGACATAACTGTGATGCTAAATTCCCTGCATTAGTTATCTCTTCTCACTAAAAATGTTGCTGCATTTAGCTTCTTCTTTTTTTTTCTTTTTTTTTCTTTTTCTTATTTTTTCTTATTTACTTTGGAGAATGTTAAGAGTAGTAGCTAGAAAAAAATGTAACTACAATAAATGAATTATTCTAACATACACGGATGTAATAAACTGAAATTTCTAACAAATACATCCATTAGAAAAAAATCAAGTAAACCATTTTATATGCCAACAATTATACCAACTACCAATTTTCTTAGCACAATTTTCTACCAATCTGCACTTCTTGTTCTCAATGACTTGGCATGCTTCAGATTGACTACTCTAGTGCTGCCTTCGTTTTAAAAACTACAGACGATATACAATTGCATTAGCAAAGCTTGCTGCGGTTATGCAAAGTTGCCATCAACACAACGATATCAACTCTCTCTCACATTAAAATAGGTTGAAGGAAAAGCAAAGATATTATTAAAGTGTGGGAAAGTTGTCACCAAGGGAATTGAACCTAAGACCACTGGCTTAGCTAGCAGTGCTCTGGCTTCTAGCCCCACAACTTCAGAAATCCACCAATTCTACTTTTAGACAGGTCGGTATTATCAAAATTCATAACACTGGAGGCATTTGTGGGGAAAAGTTGGCAGACAGAATTTTCTAGACCTATTTGACCTGCTGAATCCAAATGTGCTGTCTGCCAAGCTTGTACATTATTAGTAAAAATGATACTGAGGTGTTTATGATGAACCAGTTATTTTTCTGCCATGTAAAAAGCAATGATGTTTTCTGTGAAATGTGACACATAGTAGATTGAATCTATTCTCATGTATTTGGCCCCAAATGAAGCATGTGCTGTAAGGCTTTATTTGCTACCAAAACTGTTGGATTCTTCAAGGCACATGCCGCATGAAATGTTCCAAATGGGAAGAAATTCGTGTCATGTCATGTTCCTTTTTGTCTCATGTTGAATCAAAACACTTTTGGCCCAAAAAACTACAAAGATAAGTAAGTAAAATAAATAAATAAATAAAACATGCATATAGTGTTTATTGCCATTGACTTACAGAGTGCTAAACATGACAATAAAAAATTATTATGACATACTGATCCTTTTCATTCCACTACATATTACCACTACCTCCAGTACAGTTTAAAGTTAGAATTTTTTTTTTTAAACATTTACAGTATAAACTTTTGCAGCCAGTCTTGTACTTACATGCAATAACTTATAGTATATTTAAACCCTCCAGCTACTACTATTGATTAAACTCAACATCAACTCGAGCAAATGCAGCTCCTCCATTTAGCAGCTTGAGCAAATGTATCAGCAAAAAAATGTCCAAAGGCCAGTTGGCTCACCAATTAGGGGTGATGGAAGTAGCTTCAAAGTGGGGGGTGCCATGCCAATTTGCTCTCATGAAAAAAAAAAAGTTTGGCACTGACTGAGCTAAATAATAGATTTTAATTAGATGCCCTAAATGCTTAAAATTGATTTAATTCAATTAAATTGTTCCAAATAATTTCTGTTCTATTCCATGGATCCTTAGCAATGCATCAGTTCAATGTTGTCTGCTTTTTCCTTGTGAATATGCATCAACATGAAATGCGGAAAATTAATCAGGACCATCAATTCTTTCTTCTTAACCCAAGAACCTGAAAACAACTGATTAGCCAGCTATAATTACCAACTGACTTCTATTCTTATTGTCTTGCAAATTGTATTGAATTCATGAGCAATAACTATCAGAAAATTAAATGTACATATGCTGTGTGCTCCCCAAGCAATAAATTTGGGATGAACATGCCCCCCCCCCCCCTCCACCAATTCCATCATCCCTGTGAATAGCTAATAGTAGTGCTTGTCCATCAGTAATTAGAGTGGAAATGTGAATGTCCAGTTCAGAGATCCATGAATCTCAGGTAAGTTGATACTACTTCTGGTTTAAAAGCTTTTGTATCTGTATCTCTGCTCTATTAAATTTTCTTTCTCTTTCTCGATTTTGGATATCCTATCAGATTCACACAGTGATGCAAATGTCATGGACTTGTTTTTATTGAGGGATTACTACCAGTGACGTAGGAAGGGGGTGGGGGGAGGGCTCCAGAGGCTGGAGTTCTCCCATATTTTTGGGGCACATTCTAACAAGGCGATTTCTCACATGAACACTTTTGTTGCACCACCTTGCCCTTAGAGCCCCCTATAGTGAAACATCTTTCTACACGGCTGCTTATAGCAGAAGACAATAGTCTTTCTCGCACAAACTGACTTAACTGCTCTTGGCCTTCAGTATGTGAACATTTAAAAAATTGTTTCAATCTCTTTTGTTGCTACATCTTTAGTTGCAATATTTTGCAACCTGAGATTTTTTAGTTTTGAATAAGCCAAAAGAAATCAACTGAGCATGAAAGTGGTCTTCACCTTGGCTGTCCAGCTTTATTCAACTTTGGTAGATCAAGATCACCTGTTGTGCTGAGACCATAAAGTGCTCTAGTTTCCAAACCGATATGAAATCGTAATTGTAGGTTGTATGACGGAAACAAATTTCTAAGTCATGTAATATTTCAACCACACCCACATGAATTTACTTGCTTGGCAGACAATAACCTCCTCAGAAGCACTTTTTTCCCTGAAATACCTCCAGCATTCAAAAGTGAAAAATATTGCTTTTCCCCCCATCATTATATTACAATTTTGGGACTTTAATCAATTATACTAAGAAACATTGTGCCCTACAGAGAAAATTTTTTTCACATTTTTAATATCAAATAAAACCTCATAACAAAAGCTTCAGTTTGGTGCTAAATACATGAGAATAGCTTTATTCTACAAGGAGTTATACCTCAAATAAATTTATCATAATCATTACAAAGCAACGAAAATACACTATTTGTATGAACACCTCATTATCATAATTACTGATAATTTACAAGTTTGGCAGACAGCATATTTGGAATCAGCAGGTCAAATAGGTCTAGAAAAAAGTGTTTGTCAACTTTTCCCCACAAATGCCTCCAGAATTTTTATAATTCACAATTCTTGAAATTTTGACCTGACTATTTGTGCCGATACAATTTTGATACAAAATTCTGATGACAGTCCATGGTATTTTTGATAACTACTAAATCATCATTACTGTAGAGAAATACAAATTTTCACGGGTGTAAATAACATCTATTTCCAATTGTATTGCTCCTTATCTTACTTTAATATCTTCTTCAAATTGTAGTCTGTGCACATCTATGCCAGTATAGGGCCTGGAACCTACAAACTTAAGCTCTACAGTCTCCTCCTGGTCAATAAAAAAACATTTGAACTTTATGAGTATATACTATATAAACCAAACCTTTCAAATGAAAATATCAACATTTAACTTAGAGTGTACTTACTGTTGTATTGAAGAACCTGTTCCTCCAGTTTCTAATGGCCTTATTTATAGACTGGTTATTCTTGTCACCTTTCTCAATAAATTCCATTTCACAAACCAAAAGTTCCAGGTCTTCTTTTACCAGAGTGACTGTCACAGTCTTCTCCACACTAACTTTCTCTGTCATGAATACATTATTGAAAATGAATGCTAATATTGAAAAGGTGCACTTAGAAAAGCAAATATGAATTTGATAGCCTTTTTTGGTGTAGTGTCTAGACTAGCACTGCTAGAATATTTGCACCTTTAGGACAGCAGTTTGTACTGTGTGGACAGCAGAAGCACTTCTTGGGACATTCACACTGCCTCTCTGGGTAGCATGAATTATTCTTGATTCTGTAGTTCTCTGGGTCTCTCCGACTGGCCTCACGAGCTTGCATCTTTGATACAAATGCATCCACCATAAGTGCAATGAGCATCTGCAGCATCACCTACCAGTGAAGACCACAAGAAAACACAACTATTGAACTTTTTAAAGTTAAATATAAGCATTAGGCATTTGGCTTACAGAACTAGTGGATATACATTTTCCTTATTAAATAAATTGAAGACATAATTGATTTTTACACAAGATACTTACCAAGGTCGTGAGATAGAATATTATGAAGTATACTCTTCCCCACCATCGAACTTCCGGTCTCATTGTTGATGCAAATCCTTCCTAAAATCCAAATAATAATAATTATAGTAATAATAAAGAATAATAGCACCTAATGAGCTAAATGTTGTCATAATTTCATGTTTTTTCCTCACCATTATAATGTACCAGTTATTGACTATCATCTCATAGAACAACGTCACTGAAATAGAAGACAAAAATATTTACAGTCACAGCAGTGTCTATGGTAACAGATAAGGGGAATACCATAGCTTCTGAGAATGTTGTTGAAGTTTTCAATGTAGTAGACATTCTCTGTTTGGTTGAGGCTAATGTTTGGAGGGAATATGGCTCCCTGGTAATACTTCCCTACACTGAACAGTGCATCTTTGCAGCATCCTTTGTAGACTCTGTTGAAGAGGAACTCCATGCCAATGATGGAGTAGCTGTAGTAGAGAATGACGATGAACAGGAAGAAGCTGAAGAGACGAGGAGAAACTTCAATGAGAGTGTCCAGCAAGTCCCGGTAGCTGTGCTTGATTTTTACCAGCCTACAAACAAAAGAATCATTGTTTTTTAATATTGTTCTTTTTTGTCGAGACAATCAAGCTTTCTAATATTATTGCCAAGCACACATTCTTATAATGACAATTGGCTCAAATTTGTACACTCCTGAAAGTGTCTCACCCTCCGAAGGATTTATTCTAAGCAAACACAACACATTGCTCATCTATTCATTCATTCATAGTCCATAGAAAGCTATTTTTTATCTCACTTCCATAGAAGTGAAATGCTATTCTTGATAATAATATTATGAAATTACACATCATGTTTTAAAATCTTCCAAAAAATTCCTCATAATTAGAGTTGAAGCACACGAAACATTATAAAAAATGTACCACATGCAGCTATATAGATGATAGTATGGCATACCTGAATAATTTAATAGGGATGACAAAGGCAATTAGAGCTCCAGAATACACATAGTAGTTCAATACAGCACATACTAGACTGCCACCAATCACAAGTACATCAGCTCTAGGAGGAAAGAATCAAAAAGTGATATGTACTGCTATCACTTTAGACAATCATCTGTAATTTAATCTAACATTAAAAAAAAAAATCAGTGAGATTATTAAGTTCACAAAACCTCATAGAATGGTAATAGTTCTTACAGTGTCACTAAAACTTAGTCTTACATTTGGAACTATCGTGTAACAAACCTTGTAAAAGCTCACATGATTACATTGTAATTATTAGGGGGGAAGGAGTATGTATGTCACCAGGAGTACATATCAAATGCTTGCATAGCTACATTTGACTATCTTTTATTTTCGGGCTAACTAAGTCAAACCAAAATTCTGGCACATTAAAGAGACTTAAATTTTCTTAAGTATTACAGTAGGATGTACCAATTAATACTTGGAAGGCCACTGTTAACTGACAGACATACAGATGAACACACACTGACAGATAAATTATGAATTTTTATTATCTGAAAAGTTAAAATGCAGATCTGTCTTAAATTCTGCTCAATCTAACTTTAGTGAATTATTAATTACTCTTTTCTACATTGATACATTTCTAATCTCACGGAGCTAGTGTAGTAGCTACTGTTAAACATACACATTCCAAAATTTGCTGAAGTAATTGATAAACCCATCAACTAGAAGAGTGCACAAAATATCCATGCTGTATACTACAGAAAAAGATAAACAATAATAAAACCAATGTAAAACTGTTTGGTTTAAACCTACTAGCTAAAAATGTAAATGTTCCCGGCAAAATTTCTTGTATCCTATCAAAACGCTGTCTCGGATCTAAATAGCAGACAAAGTAAAATTAAACAAAAAAAATTCTAAAAGATTTAACAACATAACTTGACAGACTACTTTGTATACAGAAAAAAGTTGACAATTCTTTAATAGCAGTATATCCTACTCTAAAGGAAAGCTTTCATTATGCAGTGTCAGAAATGACCAAAAAATAAAAACACAACCTAAACATCTGATTTTCTGCAAACATTATTTATATAATCCTGCCCACTTGCAATAATTATAGTTACCTTTAATGTTGTCCAGACAAATGATGAGAAATGACATGTTAATAAGCACTATTACCCCTGTAGTTACATGCCAAATTATACGCAAATGATTTGCACAAAACAAAAAGATAACATACCCATGATAAATTTATAAAGTCGCAGAGACACTAAGTAATCAATTCCTAGAGACATACATGTGCAAGTTTATAAACTCGAAATCAATTATTACTTCAAATAATATTTGCTCACCTTCGATAAAGTTTCTAAGACAGTCAGATGGGAGTCTAGAATACCATTTTAACTCATGAAAGGAGTCATTGACCTATGTGATAAATGATATTGTCTTGAGAGTTATTCTTTTTTTTGTTTGTTTGTTTTATTTTTTCCGATGACATAATGCTTACCTGTGTCCAATGAAACTCCAGAATATCATAGAAATGCATGAACTCCTCCAAACTAAGGCCTTGGTTGCCATTCTGGTTGCTCCTGTCCTTGTGTAGAGCTTTGAAGATACACATAACCTGCCATTCAGCTGCAAAAAAACAACAACTGGAACCAATTGAAGTAGTGCTAGCTAAAAATATGTTTCTCAATGTACAACTAAAACAAAACTAGCACTGTGGTAATATTGTGACCACTCACGCATTCGCGGTTGATATTCCAACATCATCAAGAGGAAATGGTGAAACTGAATATAGTTATTCTGATTTAACTCGCAAAACACCAGATATAAAGCATCTCTAATATCAAAAATATATAGTAATAAAAAATTGAAAAGTTTCATTTAAAATGAGGCAGCTTGCCTTTTGTGAAAGAACAATTTCTTGTATTTCTGTCTCACAGTGTCGCTGTAAGAGCTGTATACAACAGCTAGAAGCTACAAAACATAAGTGTGACCAGACTTTGCAATAAGTATACCATTGACACTTTCATAGTTTTATTTTTTTCCCATTAATTATTCAACAGAGCATTGAAAAAGACTGCTTAGCTCTGGAGTAGAACTATGACATCTTGATTTTATCAACGTATTTAGACATTCAGCACTGATCAACACAATCTATACAATAAAGCTACATCTCCTACTCACAAATATGTCACCCCCACAACACGTTTCAGTTCTGACCACAAAAACTATTTATTCCAGCTCATTTTTCTACATTTCTTATATTATCTTCTTAAATCTCACAATTAAAACTATTTTTTAATTATTATTTAGCTTTGCATATTGTACCGTATTGGCAGCGAAGTACAGAGTAAGGACAAAATAGACCACAAAGAAGAGTGGTGTGAAATTGAAGCGAGCATAAGCTTCTAGCATGACTGTAGGATCACTGTAAAAGTAAAATAATGTAACAACTTAACAACTATTTTTATTAATCTTACATCCTTGTACTTACTTAGCAGTTGTAGAAGTCACGAAAAGACTCAGAAAAGATCTTGAATAAGTCAGAAAAAACTACAGAAATATAAACAAAAAAAAATCATTGAAGTATTATTATGATTTTTCACACTTACCCCTGGATCCAAAAACCCAAATAGAATGTATCCTATTGATTTATTTTAAGATTTTTAATTAAATGTATTATAATCGAATAACTAGAACTTACCAATCAGTGCCATGACCAGTATAAAAAATATGAGCAGAAATACTACATCAATTATTTGCTTGATGATCTCAAATTTCTGGCGAATAATTCTGTGATTAATGCAAAGGCATAAAGAGTAAATTTAGACTTGAATATTTTGGCATCACCCCTGAATTTTCAAACTCACACAGAATTGGGTCATTCAAAGTAGCTCAACTATGACAGCATTATAGCCCGTTACCCGAGCGACCGCACTTGCCGTTAAGAACTATAAATCGGATACAGTCTGGTATGCTCGTAAGAAAATGTATTAGCGGGGAAAAGTCTGATATAGTTCTTAGCAACCATAATTATGATAGAAGGCAGATCAAAGCAAAATGGAATAATGAAGAGTTTGGGTACTTTAATACAATTACTAAGATAGCTAAAGCTATACTTTGCTCGTTGTTTATGTTTGGGCTATAAAATAGTTATAAACCAAAATCGTTAGGTTTGTATTGCGATTTATAAATCCTCGCCACTCGGGCTGTGCCCTCGTGTCTCGGAGTTTATAAATCGCATACAAACCTCAATTTTGGTTTATAACTTTAACATATTAAATAAAGCTCGTGATAGTTTAAATCAAACAGGCATTGGTCATACATTATAGCTGGGAGAACAGGGAGAGGGAAGGGGAGGGGAACTAGAAGAACAAGAATAACAGTAAAAAAAAACACACGAGATAATGTGTCAATAAAAGAGATTTCTTATTTACTACAATACCTGTAACGCCCGTGGGAGACTCCCTTGGCGTTGGGGGTTATAGGACTAGCCTACACAATGGAGCGCCAAGTATTAAGCGATAAAACCGAGGTTAGCTAGGAGGACTTATTAGACAGTTTGTTAATTCATCATTCCAAAATCATCCCCACTCACGTGATCCCTCACGGAGCATGACTCAGGTAATTATGCGTGGGTGATACATAAATTAAGAAAAAGGAGGTGATTTAGTGTATGCATGACATTTCCCCCCTCTGAGCGAGAAGTCGTCCTCGACAATTCATACACACACACACGCGCGCACAAATGCATACACACACAGTTCAATGCTATAGTTACTGTTCATCTTGCAGGCGACTTCTGGACCGGGTTATGGGTCCACGCCTCATCGATAAATCGCTTGATACATCTGCCGCAGCTGGCTGAGCAGGTTTCACCTTTTGTCGGCGTTTCTTCTTATGACCAGTCCAGGTAGTGTTCCCTTGCTCCAAGTAACATCTCCGTACTCGATCGAGTGCCACGAAAATAGACTCTCCTTTCGGTTGATCCACTAGGCGCACCTCAACATTAGTAGGGGTCACGTGCAACACTCTATAAGGACCGTGAAAGGGTCTAGACAATTTCCAGTCTTTCCCTTGGGACTCAGACGGCATGAGAACCATGACACGTTCCCCCACTTGTAAATCCGGTTCCTTCGTCTTACGATCATAAGCTTTCTTTTGTGCAGATTGAGCTTTGGTTATGTTCTCCAATGCGAGTTTCCAGGCCAGGGCCATCTCACACATCAAATCTTCCTTGTAGTCATCAAGGTCAACAGCATAAGGGCTACGGGAATGAGACAGGACAGTCTCTGTCGGAATCCTAGCATCCCTTCCATACAGCAGGAAAAATGGTGCTTCTCGCGTAGATTCCTGAGCAGATACTCGGTACGCAAATAGCAAATATGGAAGATGAGCATCCCAGTCATGCTTTCGAGCATCACAAGATTTGGCTATCATGTTGATGAGGGTTGAGTTAGATTTCTCCACTAATCCATCGGTTTGAGGATGGTAACCAGATGTATTGATTTTCTTTACCCCAAGAAGCTTGCACACTTCCTGAATCAGCTCAGACAGGAAATTTGGTCCACGATCAGAGAGAAGTTCCTCAGGAATTCCGTGTCGGCACACTATGCTCTCCACAAACAACTTAGCAATTGTTTCTGCCTTCTGATCAGGTATAGCAAATGCCTCAGGCCACTTGGTCAGATAGTCCATGAATACAGCCACGTAACAATTTCCTTGCGTGGTTAATGGCAGCTGTAATATATCAACGGCAACTCGGTGGAACGGTCCTCCAACAGGGATTGGAGTCAACGGTGGTCTGAAGGTTTTCCGTCCTCCTTTCCTCGAGGCACAAACCAGACATGCCCTGCAGAAAGCAGTTACATCGTTTTTCATTCCTCTCCACCACACGTGACGTCTCAGACGATCATACACCTTCTTATCACTAAGATGACCAGTGAATTGACCTTTATGTGCTTCTTCCAACAGCAATGCTCTAAGCTTTGAAGGCACAACTACACACCATCGATCAGGAAAAGCAGGGTTTTCATGGTAAAGTACCCCATCCACCACTTCATAGTGCTTGCTTTCCAAAATGATTCTACGTGACTGACATTCCTCCTCTGGTAAAGTTCCATCCACCAGATACATAATCAGAGCTGACATGTTTTCATCTTCCTTTTGACACTTTGAAATCTCTTCAACATTCAGAAGATCAGAGCACTTGCTGCTCTCCTGCTCCACAGCAGACATCCTACTCTCATCAGTAGTAGTGCAACGTGACAATGCATCCGCATTGGTGTTCTTCTTTCCAGATTTATGTTTGATAGTGAGATCCATCTCCTGAATAACTAATGCCCAACGTGCAAGTTTTCCAGATGGTCTTGCTGTATTCAGTATGGATAAACACGCAGTATGATCCGTGTACACAACACATGGATGTCCAAGAATGTATGGACGGAAGCAGCGAACTGCCCACACGAGCCCCAGCGTCTCCAACTCCGAGATACCGTAATTCCGCTCATGCTTGTCCACTGAACGTGATGCATACGCAATAGGATGAACAGTTCCATCATCCTGTTCCTGCGACAAAACAGCACCCAGACCAGTAGTGCTGGCATCAGTTTCCAGAATGAACGTACAGCCAGGCCCAAACTTCGGGTAAACTAAAACAGGAGGAGCAGAGAGCAACTCCTTCAGCTGTACAAATGCTTCCTCACATTCCTCAGTCCAGTCAAAGACTACATTCTTCTTAGTCAATCTGTGTAACGGAGCAGCAATTGTTGCAAACCCAGGGACAAATCGTCGATAATAAGATGCAAGTCCCAAAAATTGCCGTAATCCAGTGACATCAACCGGACGGGGATAGTTTTTCACTTTCTCAGTTTTGGCTGGATCAGGTCGAATACCATCTTTCGAAATAACATGACCCAAGAAAGGAACCTCAGGTCGTAGGAACGAACACTTCTTTGGCTTCAGCTTAAGATTTGCAGCACGCAAGCGAAGAAAAACCTTACGCAGGTGATCTAAATGTTCTTGAAACTTCTTTGATGCAACCAAGACATCATCTATGTACACAAAACAGCTCTTCCATTCCAGACCTGCAAGAACTCTCTGCATAATCCGCTGGAACATTGCTGGTGCGTTGCAAAGACCAAACGGCATACGAGTAAACTCATAGAGACCTTTGAAAGTGGTAAAAGCACTTTTTGTTTTAGCATCATCATCCAGCTCCACTTGCCAGTATCCAGATGCGAGATCAAGAGTTGAAAAATATTGAGTTCCTCCAAGAGCATCAAGAATATCATCTATTCGAGGAAGTGGGTAGACATCTTTCCGAGTCACCGAATTCAATCTCCGATAGTCGACACAGAAACGTAGAGTTCCATCCTTCTTTGGAACCAAAACAACAGGACTAGCCCACGGACTGGTAGATGGCTGCACAACCCCATGTTTCTCCATTTCACCAATCATTGCCGCTACCAGTTCCCTTCTCACCACAGGAGTTCTGTAAGGCTGCTGTTTGATTGGCAAATGATCTCCAGTATCCACAGAATGACGAAGTACATCTGTACAACCGAGTTCTGAGTCATCAAGAGCAAACACATCAGAGAATTCACCAACAAGTCTTCTCAGTCGTCTCGCTTCATCGGGAGAAAGGGAATTCAATGGGAAGTTTAGTTCACGATATAGTTGCTCTAGACGTTCTGACGAGCATCCTACAGCTCCAACAGTGGCACCATCACCGCTGACATCAGTGGTGCACTGATCTAAAGGCTGCACCGTGACAGACTTCACAGTACCAAGCCGTGTTCCAGCCTCCAAGTGAACTGTCACACCTTGAAAATTCTGTACAGGGATATTAACATCTCTATCATCCTGTATCGCAACAACAGATTCCAGAGCAACAATACCTAATTGCTCTAACAGTTCAGGGTCAGGTTCAAACAATAAATCAGTGAAGTCAGACAAGGGTGAAGATAGCTTTGCTTGCAACACACGACCCTTCTGTGCTGGAAGTTTCACTCCTTTTTCCAAGCACACTTCATTCACTCCACCTTCAGTCAAAGAACTAATAGACTCTTGAGTCACAACGGGTTTTCCATCACTATGGGAAACGTTGATTCCAAGATGAGGTATAGCGTTGATTCCCAGTAAACATGCTTGTTCACTATCAGGTTGCACGAACACAGGTACTTGAACAGATCTATCCCCAAGACTCAACACAAGGGTGATCTGGGCAGTAATAACTAGCTGCTTTCCTCCCTTCTGTCCATCTTTCCCGTACAGACGGACTGTCGGCAACTCAAGAGGAGGAAGATTCTTTCCCTGCTGCTTCAAATGGTGGTTAACAGCGTGAAGAGTAGATCTTGAGATTATAGTGGACTGAGCACCGGTATCCACCATTGCCTTGACAGGTAATCCTTCTATGTCGATATTCATATGGAGTAATGCACCAACAGCCAAGGCTTTCTCTTCTGACGCCTTGATAGCAGAAGTTTGACTATCTGTTCCAGTTTCCACAAGTCCTTGCTGTTCTCGATTCAGACGTCTCTCAGCCAACATATCTTCCAGTTGACTCTCGGTGAGATCCACAACTTGCACAGATGCCTTCACTCCAACAGAACCGGTGGTAGCTCCATGCGTAGTACGTCCAGGAGCCTCAGTTTTCCTTGGACAATCCTTACGTAAATGACCAGGCTGTTTACATCTATAACATCGAAATGTATGATTATCAGCTTCCTTCTCACTTGACTTATTAACAGGCAACAAACTTGTTGAATTCCTCTTATCCGCAGGCTTGTTCTGCCTCCGAGAATGTTCACTTGAACCTTTTTTGTTCTCATTGCGACTTTGAGCAGACAAAGCAAACTGTTTCTCATGTTCCTCAAGCATTCTTGCTCGAGCCAATAACTCATGAAATCCTTCATCAGGCTTAGGGCAACTCAACTTACGTTGCCACTTCACAAGAAGAGCTTGATAAAACCGACCTTTGAGTAAACGATCAAAGTCCTTGCCCGTAATTGAGGGAAAAGCCTTACGACCAAGTTGCTGGATGCTAATCCCAAGCTGTTCTATGGGCTCTCCATCACCTTGAGCACGATGATGAAACTCCAGTCCCCTCAGCTCCTCAATGTCTGCTGGTCTGAACCGCTTCTTCAGAGCCAACACAACATCCTCAAATGACCCACAGTCGTGATCTGGTAACATTCGCAAGACATCTAAGGCAGTCTTGTCCAGATGAACTTTTAACTGATATAGTTGCTCCTCCGCAGTCCAGCCAGCAAACTCCGCTCGCTCACGGAAGCGTTCCAGCCAACGGTCAAGACCATTGCCAGTATCACCAGTTCCTTCACTTGTAAAATATGGCAGACCAGGTAGGTTCTGCACCGCAACAGCACGAGCTTGTGCTGCCATCACATCTGTCTGAACTTTCAGTAACTTAGTGACATACTCCATGACACCATCAGACGCTGATCCTGGCACAGAAACCCCAGCCTCTTTAGTTCCAACTGATGTTCCATCGGACATGCATGTTGTAGTAACATGAATGGAAGTGGTAGGTACACTTACACCAGGCACACACACACTAGGTACACATGCATCAGAAGACGTGCCTGCATCAGCAGTACTCGCACTAACACCCAGCATAGTGGTAGGCACACTTGCATGACCAGTACTAACACTAGACACAGAACGACTCACCAAACTAGGAACAAACTCCTCTGCAATAGCAGATAACCTGGAAGTGGTTAATGCAGTAGACACTGTAGATACATCAGTACACGATGGGGGAGTAGAATAAACAACAGAAGAGGGAATGACAAGTCCACTCAACATAGTGTTCCTCAAATCTACAGCAGATTCAGTCCTACTGACTCCAGTTACAACAGTTTCAACAGCTGAAGTAACAGAGGGTCTCACCAGAGCAGCAGTACTTGAAGTAATAGCAGCAATGTCCACAGCTTCCTCAACTCCATCTCCCGTAATGGCAACTCCAACCCTTGATGAACCTTCATCTGAATCACTGTTAAGTAAAGAATCGTCGAAAATATCGGCACGATGATCCGGTAAAGAATCGTCACGATCACGGGTAACTACCGCAGAACTCGACTCCAGCGTTGCTATTTTTTCCAGCAAGCGTTGCCTCTCAGCTTGATGGCTGTCCTTGAGGTCCTGGATACACAAATCCATCCGCTTCTGCTCCGCAATCTTTACTTCGGCTTCCTTAGCAAAAATATCCTGGTGGTCGGACCTAAGCTTTTCCAGAGAACGTAGCAAGGTAAGCTCACTTCTCATAGCTTGAACCTCCAGCTCTTGCTTCAGCGTTTCCACTCGAGCCGCCTCGTCGGCTGCTACCTTTCGAGCGTTTTCAGCCTCCAAACTAGCTTGTTGAACCGCCAGTTTGAGTTCCTCAACCTCCTCACTTAGCGCGGCTAAACTCCGCTGCGCTCCAGCGAGTTGACTTTTCAGTTCATTCGTCCCAGTCTCTCCTCCAGACATTCTAGCCTTCTTAGATGATCTTGTCCTCGCCTCCAAGCAAGTATCAGTGTCCAAAGCCCGCAATTCTCGACGTGACATCCACTACTCGTTTAGTCCTGGCAGGGTCGCCAATTGTAACGCCCGTGGGAGACTCCCTTGGCGTTGGGGGTTATAGGACTAGCCTACACAATGGAGCGCCAAGTATTAAGCGATAAAACCGAGGTTAGCTAGGAGGACTTATTAGACAGTTTGTTAATTCATCATTCCAAATCATCCCCACTCACGTGATCCCTCACGGAGCATGACTCAGGTAATTATGCGTGGGTGATACATAAATTAAGAAAAAGGAGGTGATTTAGTGTATGCATGACATACCACTAATGTACAATGAAGCACCAAAGGTGCAAACCCTCAGCGCTATTAAACACTACCTAGATAATCTCCTTCCAAAAGAACAAGCAACCTGTTAGCTATTTTTAATGAGGTATCAAAATAGCTCGACCAATGAAAATGGTACATGGAAACGCTGTCTTCATAAGAGAAGAAGCTAAACTAGCCAGAAACACTCACCTGTATACATTTTCAACGCGAAACTTCACTTCTTTGGAGTAACACTTAGGAGCTGAGCATAAAGCCAAGTACACCGCTGACTGCAGAAATTATTTGCTCACGTGATTATGACGTGACGCTAGGGGGCGTTGCCCATAAAAGCTGGTACCTACGCGGAGTTGAAAGCTTTGCTTTTTCTCAACGAACAGCCCGAAATTAAAAAAAGTAGCACACTTAAATCTTAGTCCTGAGTAAGTTCATACCTAAATCAATTGTTAATTGTCAGTAATCTCCAAAATCAGAGCGTGACAGACAGACAGACAGACAGACAGACAGACAGACAGACAGACAAACAGACAAACAGACAGGACGACTACTATAACCCTATCGCGCATGCGCGCTGAGGGTTAATAAATTTAATTAAACACTACCATTTTACATAGCCACAAAAGCTATATTTTACCTTCTGACTCCACTCATGTAATAAGCATCCAAAAGTATGATGGGTCTCAAAGCTCAGGCAAGCCTCCTGTGACTTGTCCAGTATTAGTATCACGATGACTCCAATACACATCACACACACAAGTATTCACTTTTTATATCAGAAATATCTTATAATCATATAGCAATTTAAAAAAAAAAACAAAAAAAAACTGAAATCAATTTCTCCAAAGCAGTCAACAAACATGTAGCTAATCCATGTATTTTCTTTTGGTTTTCACAAAGGGAAGCTTTAAAATAAAAATCTAGACATAGCTATTCCAGGCTCCAATAGTACAAATTAATGTTGGCAAATAGTAATATAAGCATAACAGAAACAACAATTAAGAATAATAATCCAAAGTTGAGAGAAGCAGATTCTTCTAGAAGTGCTATGTGTAATTACTGCCAACATATGTCATGCATAATATTGATGAGTAAGTATAATGCTATATAATTGGTTCGGAATATTTATTGATTATTAAAGAACATTTACACGAATAACGTTTCAATTCCATTAGATCTTCGTTAGTTGAACACGGGATTTAATCACCTTGGTTTGTCATTCCATTAGATACTATGTGAATGTTCTTTAACTAGTGGTGTGCTTGAGCACAAATGGCGAGCGAGCCTTAAACTACACTGTGAGGCCGGGATGTGAAGATAGAGAGAGAGTTAAGGAGGAAGACAGGAAAGAGAAGAAAGATAAAGATACAAAGAGAGTGAAGAAGGAAGAACAGAACGAAAGAGATAAAGATACAAACAAGGTGAAGAAGGAAGATCAGAAGGAGAAGAGCAAAGAGAAGATAAAGAGACAGAATAATTAATAGATGGATGCATGGTCATTTAGAACAGTGTTTTGTTTGTAAGCAGTAGTCAGAGTTCATTGTATGAGAGCATGTAGTTATGTTGAGTTTTATCCCGGACTTCTGGTGAACATAAATCACTTCGCGTGTGTGGCCGACAACTGATAAAGCAAGGTTGCACATGCGCCAGTCAGTTCTCGTATATTTAGATCTTGACAAAGTCAAAGTTAAGTTCTTAATAAAATCCTTGGTAGCTTAGAGAGTAAGATCCTAAGTGCGTCGGGGTACTACGAAGCAAAGGCCTAGACTCCTTGTACTGCGTGGTTTCGAGAATTCTGGTGGCGGCGACTTTAGAAGGCCAACCCCGATCGGTCCATAAGAAGACAGAAGCCGGGAGCGACCTTCCATCCAGCATAATACCCCCCACAACTGGCGGCAGCGGTGATCCTTCCATTGGGCCCTAAAATCCAAGCGAGGAGGAAAATCGTAGACGTCCCGGGTCATTGGATGCACATACCAGGAGTTGTTCATTGGTGTATAGTCTCAGCTGGAGTGTCTATCGTTTCAACGGGGCCTTAAAATCATGCGTGGAGCTACTGACTCATCTCTACGTTTGAGACCATCCCCTGTGTGGAGCTACAAACAGTTTGAGTGGTTGAGATATCTTATTTGTGTGTCATTTCATTGTGATTTCTTTATTTCACACGTGGACATTCACCTTTTCGTTTCGTGACCTTTAATTTCTCTGCGAATTCCTTGCGTTTTACCTGTTGTGTAATTTTTCCATTTTACGTCCGTGTCATTTAATCTTTGTTGTGTAATTTTTCCGTTTTACGTCCGTGTCATTTAATCTTTGTTGTGTAAGTTTTCCGTTTTACGTCCGTGTCATTTAATCTTTGTTGTGTAATTTTTCCGTTTTACGTCTGTGTCATTTAATCTTTGTGTTTTTCCCTTTGCTTTCTTACAGGAGGTTAACGACGGATCCTTGGACTTTGATAGCCCTTGCCTGCATGTCGGAGCAGTTCAGGAGGGAGCACCGGAGACGTGAGTGCTCAGGTAAGAGTGTAATTTATTATTTGTGTTTGCTAAAATTAATGGTCAACTGCTATTATACTGTTTTTTGCATAAATTAAGCTAAAATATAAATTATGTAGTAACAATACTGTGGTTTTAACTAGGCAGGCTCGCTCGCCATTTGTGCTCAAGCACATCACTAGTTATCGAGCGAGCAAAGCGAGATACTATTAGGGGTGGTTAATGCAAAATCGGATATATGTTATATGTATATATGTGTGTATGGATGATACGTATGCCCCTTAAACGCGCGCGGGGAACTTTCTCCTAAAAACTCAGCTTTTTAGGCTTGACCCCAGTTTATTCTGAAACTACAGCATTAAACAAGCCTTACTTTAAACTTAAGCTCCGAAGTATGAGAAAATTCCGGCGAAAACCCTTGTTTTTCAAGACACAAAAAGTTGCTGAGACCGGTTACTATGTCATTGAAGATCCTTTTCCAAACGTAATTTCAAAACTTCGCCATTTTAGGGTGGATACGGAGTGCCGCTTGTTTGTTGTCAAGAGCCATTGGTAGTCAGAATGCCGTAATGTTAATGCTAAGGAAGCTACTACTACTCCAGTGAAGCTGAGGTAAGTACGTAATTCCATATTTATTAGCTATATATGCAAAAATAACTCTGGTCTTTCTTTTTTGTAGCTAAGAGCTTGTTGTCAAAGTTGACTGGTAAATTCAAATAGTCAGAATGGCTTAAATTTGATACTACGGAAGTTACTACTGCTCAAGAAAATGAGGTAAGAAAGTAATTTCATATTTGTGTGCTAACATTGATTGTCTGTTGTTTTTGTAGCTGAGAGCTTGTCAAGAATGTGAGGTAATTCACATAGTCAAAGTAACTTAAATTTGATACTACAGAAGTTATCAATACTCAGGAAATTGAGGTAAGTTGTAATTCCATATTTGTTGGCTAAAATTACAAATAATAACACTGGTTTTTTTTGTTGTTTTTTTATCGTAGCTGAGAACTTGTCCAAGAGTTACTGGTATCAGAATGGCAGATGTTTGATACTACAGAAGTTACCATTAATAAGGTAAAAGAGCAATTTTGTATTTGTTTGCTGATATTATAGTGTTTGCATGAACTAAACTAAAACATAGTAACAATACTGTTGTTTGTGTTACCTAACTATCAGGCTCGCTCGATATTTGTGCTCAAGCACACCACTAGTTTATTTATATGTTTGGACGTACGTATGTCATTTTGTACTTTGACCCTCGCGTATTTTTGTATTCACTCCGTGTTCGACCCCGTCCTAAACTTCACTAAACAGAATCCTCCGGTTTAGCGATCATTACCCGTATCACCTTAGAAATTGAATTGTTTACCGCTTTGAATTGTTTTGCGGGTGCAGTTAAAACTCAAAAACTTACAGGAGCTCCATTTCTATTCGAGTTAGTGGCCAGTTATAAGCCCTACTCAACAGTATTTACTTGAAAATTCATTGTCCACTAGACGAACCATGAAGGTAAGTCTTGCGTAGGTATGTTCAGTTGTGTGAAAGTATTGTTCGTTACAACTACTATTAAGAATGTCACAAAGAAAATTTTAAATAACATGACTTGATTTTGTTGCTTCTTTTTCAATTCAAACAGTTGAGGGGAGCAGTTACTATGGCATTGAAACCCCTTTACCGCATATGCATATTTTAGTAGCTTGAATGTTAGTTGTTAAAATCGATCGTTTAACAATTGTGTAGTTTAAGGCTCGCTCGCCATTTGTGCTCAAACACACCACTAGTAGTATTGCAGGTGCTGAGGTGTCACAATAGAGCCACGATAGCAAATAACATACTGCCCAGTTTACTGCCTGCAATTGCTGTCTCTGCAGTATTCACAGGTTACTACTCTCACCAATAATAATTCTACAATTGAAGAAAAGGTAGGACACAAATTTTGAGGATGAACAACCCAAGGGAAAATAAACAAAACTGTACATAGTGTTGTTGTTTTTTTATCTAAAAATGTGAAACTTACTTGTTTTAGAGTTTGATGGTAAGCTCAAACTTAGTGGGGCCTCATTGATAGACAGAGGTTTAGGAGTGATGGAGTCATCAAGTCAGTGAGTTGCGACTGGATTTGTAGCTGATAATTTATGGTCTCCAGCAACTTCCAGTTCCCTTTCTATGCTGTTGCCATGCACTGAGATACTGTAGCGCCCCTGCCAATGCCTTCTGCATCACCGCAGGACTCTTTGTCGGTCTCTTCTGTGTCCCCGCCATCTGCAGTAGTAGTCGCTGCATCTCCAGGGCGGACACCACTCGGTGTCTCCACGGAACTGGCGGGAAGAAGAGCTCGCACTGGCGCCTGAATAGTCTAGCAGCGACTGCCTTAAATCATTAGCTGTTGTTATCGACATAGTTTACACAACCAAGCTGAGTTGGGAGACAAGCTTCAGCTTGACCCTCACTCGGAAATAACATTTGGCCATACATTTTCCTTGCACCCAATAATTACGCACTTTTTGTACAGATGCTTTACCAAGCGACATCATGACGATCCTTACCCATTGTGAAATTGCAGCTTCTGTAGGCATGAAAAAGTATGATTGACATATTTTTTCTGAGTTGTTTCTGTCGTTTGCGTGCTAAGCTGCAACACTAATCGCACGTGACAGTACTATCGCAATCAATGTACTAATAATGTGTATAACTCCCTTTGCATATTCCTCCATTTTGGAATCAAGCATAAACTATATTTGTGATACATATCATAAACAAGCAAGTGAATAAAATTAACGCAACAAGATCTAATTAAAAAAATTAATCCATAATAAAGTCAATGACACTTTTACCAAATTTTGTACACATATTTGTCTTATTTTTTAATTTATTCAACTGATCCAGTTCAAAACTTGATCGCCTTCTAAAGAGATCCACGGGTTTCTCTTGTCTCCATTGCTAAATGAAAAGATAATATTTTGTTAATTTTAATATAACACAATCATGAGTGGAAATGTGGACCTGATACGGAACATGCGCAAGATTAAAAGCATTTCTTTAGAGCTTCCCTTCCAAATTTCCTCATTCAAAAATCTGCCACAACTTCTATCTCACCATTATTTCTCCTTTGTAATGGATCTGATAGACATCTTCTTTTGTGTGGGATCGTGAGCCTACCAAGAGCACCTCTTCCCTACCCTATGTGTCACACACAGAGAAGAGAAGATAAATGACACAGAGAGATGGACTGACAAAGAGTGCTACTATTCTTTACCAATGAATTAAATTTGTTCTGTCTCCATCTCCTTATATAGTTGTTAAATGAATTCTGAGCTCCTTTGTAGTGAGTTCTCATGAATGCCATTTCATAGTTGATTTTTGCTAAATCTTCCTCCACCAATGTAATTCTAATTTTCTTCTTTCTCACTACAAAAACAACAACAACAACAACAACAAAACAAAAAAAATTAAGGATACTTACCAATATTATGCTAATCCAACATTTAAAAAGTAAACAAACTTTCTAAGTAGCATGGTTTTAGTTTACTAAAATTAAACCCTTTAGTCTTGGGGTATTTTACTGTTGGTAAACTAACTAAAGGCTGTAGAGAGCCTGAACAAAACAACAAGTAAATACTTTAGAAGACAGCAAATCCCATCAAAACCAAAACTACCAGAAGAGATGATAGATGAAATAAAAATAAAAAACAATTGCAATATTTATGGCAACTAATTCACCTTGAATTATGCAATTAAGTGAACCATAAAATTACTATTTAAGTCATTATAATTATAGCTACCCAAAATTTTATAGAAATATTCTAATTTTTAAATTGTGAGGGGAAAAGATGCATGAGCAGCTCTCTTAAGTAGTTCCATTTTAAGAATCCACAAACAAAAACCAAGTCAATTGATAGTCTTTACATAATATTGAAGAAATAGCTAAGAAAAAATAACAACTAAATTTCAAGGTTTTTTTCGTTTAGTATGAATAACTATGTCTGAAGTTACTACACCCAAGCAACATTACTTCTTACCTAGTCCAACATCTGGACAGCCACAGTTCTGGTCTTGAGGATGCCGCTGACAAGTGCGTCTCTTTACTGCAGCTTGAACCTTCAACGCATATGCTTCCACAATAAATGCAATGATAACTTGAAGGACCACCTATAGAGCAGAAACAATAATACATTTTATACCAGAAAATTTGTTTAAAAAAAAAGGAAAAAATGTGAGAGTCTTGCAAACCGAGGGTTGTCGTAGCTCAGTGGTTAAAGCACTGGTGGCTAAAGCCAGTGGCCCTGGGTTCGAATCCCGGCGACAACTAAGATTTTTTCACATTTTTCCTTTGCTTTTTTCCCAGACCCCTTTAGGTGAGAAAGTGTCAATCGAGTTTTTATGAAGAGTCAGAACTCGATAATTGTTATATAATCATTTATTGATAACAGCAATTAAAAAAAAACAATTGATATTCATTTCTTCAAAGCATTCAACAACCTTGAATCTAAGTATTTTCTCTTCGCCTTCTCAAAGGAAGCTTTGAAATATAAATCCAGACATAGTAGATTTTTTATTACTCCAGGCTCCAATAATTCAAAATTAGAACAACAACAATTAAGAATATAATCCATACTTGTGAGAAGTAGTTTGTTTTTATTTTTTATTTTCTAGACTTGTTATGTGTAAATAATGCCAATATGTCATGCATAATATTGATGAGTAAGTATAATGCAATGAGGAAAAGAAACTTCCACACCTACCAGTGTAATGATGTAGAACATCATGAAATACAGTCTGGTCAAACCTTGAGTGTTTGGATGAACTTCAGAAACAAATCCTTCCTGAAATTTAGGTTCATTATGATACAACTATAAGCAGTATTTATTCTCTACCATAAATACATAGTACATATTGCATTTCAATTATTCTGAATTGGTTATGATCATTAATGATACTGTTCACTGATATTGACACCTAGAATAATATATACTTGGCTTACCATAATGATATACCAGTTGTTCACTACCATCAATATAAAAAGAGTTGCTACATGTAAACAACAACAACAATAACAGGAATTAAAATAAAAACGACAATTTACATAAAGTATACTGGATTCCGTAAATACAAGTGCAATGTTAAAAACATTACCATAACTACGAAGGATGTTATCGAAGTTAATTAGATAGTAGACATTATCAGAGGGCAACGTAGAGTTGGTAAGTGAAATGTTGTCTTTGTAGTAAGTCCCCACGTTGTAGAGAGCATCCTTGCAGCATCCCTGCTCCACTTTTTGGAAGAGAAACTCCATACCTATGATGGCGAAGCAATAGTAGATGATGAAGATGAGTACAAGAAAGCTGACGAGTCGTGGGGCAAGGAACGCCATTGTGTTCATGAGTTCTCTGTAACGACGCTTCAGACGAATTAAACTGAATGGACAGTTGAAGAGCATGAGATTAAGATTAAAACAAGAAAGGATTATTAATTACAAAACAATTACCGAAGTAGCTTGAGAGGAAGGACGATAGCCCATGTCGCGTGGTGGAGGTTAACAAATGCTGCAATTAGACTTGTAGTAATCACCACGACATCAGCCCTGAAATGATTTAAAACTTTCTTTAAGTATTTGTTTACTCTGAACACTACTTAAAATGTGTATATAAACTTACACACTCCAAAACTTTCTGAAGTAATCATAGGGCCCATATCCCACAATGTTGAGGATAATGTCAATAATATATACTAAAACAAAAAAAACTAAAGTTAAAATGGAAGCCATGGAGTTGATTCAACTACAATTCGTATTTTAACAAAAAAGTGTGTATTTTGAAGTCAAAACAAACATCTGCATTATTACATTAGCCAAATTAATCCAAAATTATTATCTGAAATGAAATGAACTTTAGCCAGTAAACATCAATTGATCAGTGTGGGAGTAGGTATGACAGCATAAAGGCCGATATGCAATTTGTAACTGTCTCCATTCATACTTAGAAATGACTATTGTTAAGTATTGTGCATTTTCTTGAGTTGTGGATTTCTCTATGTCTCATTTTATGTGTAGAACACTTTATTCACACATTTAAGATTGATAGCATATTAAATGAGATTATTTTTGGCACACAATAAAGCAGTACTCTTTTTTAATTGCAATGGTCAGGTGATGGCAATATGTATTAATTCTAGGTTGAACCATTTAATCTGCTTCACCTAATCCACAGTAGTTCTTACTAGTTAGGAAAGAGAAAGTTCCTGGCAACACTTTTTGAAACTCAGTATACCTCTCTGTAACATCTGAAAAAACAAACAAACAAACAGCAATAACAAATAAATACAACCATTTCTACGTCAATATATAAATTACCATTGATATGATGAGCATAGACTATCAGGAAGATGAGGTTAAAAAGAATAACCAGACCTAATAATAGGGGTTAAGGATCATTATAGGATACTAGTTTACTAAGATTAGTGGCCTACCAATACAGAACTTGTAGAATCTGTGAGAAACCATACGGCGAATGACTACAACAAATATTGATGACATTAATTTTGAGATAGCAAAAGAATTCATTGGACTTACAATCCAGAACTTTGACAGCATGTTTATTATAGTTAGAATACCATTGGAGTTTATCTAATCCTTTTGTCAACTGCAAATAAAACATTCTTAGAATAGCACGATTCACAAAGGAATTTTTAAGTGACAAACCTCTGACCATCTGAAGTCCAAAACATCATAAAATCTCTCAAAATCTTCAGCATCCAGCCCTCGATACTGATCATTTGGGTCTTTATTCAGGGACTTGAACACACACATGACTTGCCATTCAGCTATACATAACCACAAAATCATTACAAATAACAAGTAGGTGTCCCCAGCACTATAGTGAGCTTTCCATTCGTAAATTCACAAAATAACTTTACAAGATAAGCCAATTATTTTCTACAAATGTAACGCATTTTTGTTATAGTGCACATTAAGTAAACCCTTGTTGAATTATGAAGCTTAATTGTAGCTACTATATTTAGCAGCACTTGAGTGTGCAGAAGAAAAACGATGCCATCTTTTGGCAGTTCTCTATAGGAAACTTAGACTGCTACAAGAATTTCCAGCATTGCAGGCCACAAGTGCTAGATTTGTTCTGTGCATTTTTCACAATAAACAGTAACTCCGAGTCATCGTTTACTGTATTCAATACACTCATTATAGATACCTTGCATTACATCATTATTACACAATTGTAGAATAACTAGTGATCACGTGATATGTGCGTTTTGCTTCGTTTTGCCTACTTGCCAAAGCTTCATTAAGCATGTGAGAACAAAATATTGATGATATTAAAGTAAGCCAAGCTTGGTGCCCAGGGTTTACAATCAGGTTATCCAATAATATTTACTGTATGCAATCGGCCAGTGTTGGGCCTTCTAGCTGTAATTTATAACTACAAGATTCTACTCCAGCTGCAAAAGAAAAGACAGTAAACAAACTCATTCTGATCATGTGCATGAGTTCACATACAACTCTTCATATTAGTGATTTTTTATAATTTTTGTCAGTCTGTTGTACAGTAAGAAGGCCCAACACTGGCTGATTGCATACATTAATTATTATTGGATAACCTGATTGTAAACCCTGGGCACCAAGCTTGGTTTACTTTAATATCATCAGTGCATTTTGCTTCGCTTTGCTTGCTTGCCAAAGCTGCATTTAGCATGTGAGAACAAAATATTGTTCTTTTAAAGAGGAAAGACCTTACTATTTCAACACTATAAAGATTACAAATTCTAAGTAAAAGTTAGTTTGTTCAAAAGTGCAATAATCTGCAAACAAAGTTACCACTTTTGAATAAATAGATCTTAAATTTTCTGCAAAAAATGGTTTTGTTTTAAAGCACATTTAGCTAGCTGTATGATTATGCAAGCTATTGCTTAGTGTGGACAACTTTAGTCCCACAGACTGAGAGTAAAAAAAAATCAATCCCAACAGGCTGATGTGGCTTTTCAACAATCAATAAAGTCCATGTACAATGACCACAGGAACGTCTGGACTTTCTGACATGCACATCACACCTCCAGCAACAGAGACTTTTAAACATAAGATACACCAGATGAAAAGATCAGCACTGGGACTAGAACTCACAGAATAAGTTGAACTTGGCGCAGTAAAAAAATGTGCGCTCACATGAGCATGCATGATTGTAAATGGCAGGAAAGGTATGACGGCATGGCCGTATAAGTACTGTTCATCACAATGTCTGCCTTTCTTGTTTTCTCAAAAACTAAGCCAAAATTCAAACAAAGTGGCAAATTAAAGGGACTTTAATTGTGCTCTAGTTTGAGTTTCCCTTCTCCCAAGGCATGAAAGTTCATTATCTCCAATATCTGCTGATCACAGAGTAAACGAATGAATGACAAAGAGACTACAATAACCCTCATGCGTACGTGTACTGAGAGTCAACTATGGTGAGAGTAAAGTTAACTTACGCATGCGTGGACGATAGTGCTGCATCAAGAGAAGGAAATCATGGAACTGGACCTGTCTGGTGTCTGAAATAGTATCAGAACTGAGCACATGGAATGCTCTCAGCAAAGCATTCCTGTAATTATAGCCGCATTTGAAATTAAAAATAAAAAGATAAGTCTGGTAGAAAAAGTTACCTTTTGTGGCAGAAAAGTTTCTTGAATTTCTTTTTGTCCACTTCACTTAAGGAAGCATACACAAGTGCAAGGAACTGGACATAGTTTATCAAAGCAGGCAGACATCTAGATTATAATAACAACCCATGGCAACATCAATTTCATTACTTACCACATTGGATGCACAATAAAGGGTGACGATCAGGTAAATCACATAGAAGATGGGCGTGGCTCCATGCTGTCCGTACGACTCCATCATCACATCTGGATTGCTGATATCAATTTGAAATCAATCTTATTGCTCTAATTATATTATTATTGACACAGGGAACTCCCCTTATTATAATTCACATGTGTGAATTTCAGTTACTTTAATTCTTACCCAATACAGTAGTAACATTATTGCATTCACAATCCTCAACTTACTTTGCTGTAGTTGCTGTTATAAAGAGACTGATAAATGATTTGCCAAAGTTACGAAAATACTGAGTAAATGAGTGTATACAGTAATTTTGTTATTAAAATACTTACAAGAACTTACATCAGGATCTGTCTCAGCAAATATCAAGTATCCTAATCAAAACAAAGCAAAAAAAAAATCAGTTTATAGAGGAATCATTTATTGAGTTTCTACCCCTTACCACAAAGAGCAAACAGCAAAATGAAGAATATGAGAAGGAGGAGAACATCTAGAATTGGCTTAGTGATCTGCAAGATCCGTCGAGTTACCCTGTAATTAATAAATTAATAGTACTATCACTTCTTCACTTTTTTCCTTCATAAATGACTATAGATATGGTTATGTGGTAAGGTGTTGTTGTTACTGCTGTTTTTTTTTTAAACATATTGTGTTTGTTTCTACATTGTTCCTTGTGGTAGCTATTAGCTATATCAATACTGGGTGATATGATTAAGACACTATTATTTAAAGGTGTCCTTGGAGTAGCTATATAATGGTTGTTCGTAACACCATGTGATCAGTAAATTTTAATTGTGCAATAGGTACTCATTATCTGGCAATTTGAATTGTGCAAGTTTACTAGAAAAAAAAACTGACATGGGACACCTTTCCGTGTGGTTTGGTTAGTGGAAGTATCAGGGGCTGTATCTGTTGGCCATGTCTCAGAGAAAGTTGACCTCCTTCTTTCACAAGTTAGTGTCAGTTATATAGCCTCGTTGCAATGTATTAAGTAGTCATGCCAATTTTAGGAAGAGTTCTGGAGCTGGTTTGAGGGGTTGACTGTAGAAGCAACCCAATATCGTCACATAGTTGCTCACTTATGCATCTACATAACGAAGTACTAGAAACCGCAGGCGCTAGCGCAAGAGTACCTGGGACAGGAGCAGTTTGAGGAGAAAGAACACCACAAAAAGAGGTAGGAGAAGCAGGAGGGGGTGAAATTGGTGTATCGGCAGGGGCATGGATTATTATTTAATTAAACACTTTAAGCCTAGTTTTATTCTGTATTATGTGACGAAGTACGTGACATATCTAATAAAGAGCAAGTTTCCATCATTTTAAGATTTGTAGATAATAAAGATTGCATAAGAGAAGAGTTTCTATACTTTGTAACTACTGAGAGAGTAACTGGTGAAGCTTTGGCTGCTGCTAAGATCAAAGAAACTTTATTGAAGTATGGTTTGGATTTTCAAGATTGTAGAGGACAAGGGTATGATGGAGCCTCTAATATGGCAGCTCAACGTGGTGTGCAAGGCTTGCTATTAGCAGAAAACAGTAGGGCTACCTACGTACACTGTAGTTCACATGTTTTGAACTTGTGCATTGTACAGGCTTGTAGTTTACAACCTATTCGAAATATGAACGGTGCTATCACAGAATCTTCTTATTTCTTTAAAAATAGTGAAAAATGGCAAATGTTTCTTGAACGTGCAATTGATAAGCGTACGAAGTTAGAGTAAAAGATTTGTGTAGAACTCGCTGGATATACCGTCATGAAGCATATGAGAGTTTTTTTTGACTTGTTTAAATATCTTCATGCTGTAATGGAAGCTATAACCACTCCTGATACTACATATGGTAGTATGGACTGGGATGCTAGCACCATAGTGACTGCAACCGGTTTGCTGAAAATCTATAATAGCTTTGGTTTTATTTATGCTTTCATAGTTACTATGCATTGCATGTCAGTAATTAAACCAATTAGTATAAAACTTCAATACAAAACCAATGATCTTGCATATCCTTATATGAAAGTTCAGCATGTTATATCGGACTTGAAAACCATGCACTCAAATGATCAGCTCCTTCATGACTGGTATGAACAAGCAGAAGCTTTGGCTAATGACATTGGTGTTTCGCCAGAAGTTCCTAGAACTGTTGGTAGTCAGCAAGGCCGAGGGTAGTTGGGCGGAGCCCGACCTCTGCTGAAGGGAGAGGTCGGGTAACAAGCCTATACCCGGGTTTGTTCCTGCTGAGTCAGCTAATCATGACGTCATGAACCGATTGTGTGGGATTTACGATTTGTGGCCATTCTTTTCACCCACGTACATTTCTTGCTCCTTTTGCTCCTAGTGTGTACGTATATTTCTGCGTAGGCGTATTCCTGTCCGCCCACCCATTCCCTTAGCATTTAACCACACTGCAATCTGATTGGACTGCAACGTACGTTGCAGCAGGGAACAAACCCGGGTATAGGCTTGTTACCCGACCTCTCCCTTCAGCAGAGGTCGGGCTCCGCCCAACTAGGCCGAGGGCTAGGGGCGCCCACTCGCGGACTGAGGTCCCTAGGTCGAAGGTACGCGGTTTCCGGGTTTTAGGTCGAAGGTATCCGGTACGCATGCGCACATTCGCGGGGGCAACTAGGTCCTCTAGAGGTACCTCTGCAGCATCACACTCTTCTTGGGTCCAAGGTCGGTCAGAGGTAAATAGAAGCGCGTGCAGTGCAAATGCAGCTGCGTTTTACTTCCGCAAAGAAGCATTTCGTTGCGTTTGGCGTACGTACAGTTTCCTACTAAGCGTTCCGATAGCGATTATTTCATTTCTTCAATGGCTCAGAAGCGAATCCACCATTTCAGAGGCTTAAGCCAGTACTCTGAGCAGCTCATGGATCTTGCAGAAGGCGGTCGAGTGTTCGAAGGGAGAGGCCAGCAGCCAAGAAACAAGGTAGTCTTGAAGCAGATCTTTGCCATCAAGGCCTGCAAGAAAGGATCCTTTTTTGGCAAGGACAAGCCCTGCACTTGTGGCTGGCACGACAGAGCTGCTGCCAGAAAGGAGGCCAGGCAAAAGGCAGCATCAGGTAAATACAAAAATATATAAACAAATAAATAAGGTGTTGGTAAATAAAGTATTAATAAACAAAAAAAAATTAAATGTTTATATAACCAGTAACTGAAATACAAATAGAATATTCATGAAATACATGATATCATTATTCAATAATTATGAGTAAGCAATCTATTAACTAATAACTATAAAGAAGTAGTTTATTACTAAATGAGAAAGTATTAAATTAAAAAAATCTATTAATGCACGCTTACAAATATCAATTGCATGTACCTAAATGAAAGAAAGCATAATATCCATTCCATTAATTCAAAATAATAATAAATAATTACAAGAAAGAATGCAATGCATTAATGAATGAACGCTTCAAATACGAACTGATTAAAGTAAAGTATAAATGAATACATAAAACATGTACAAATATATACATTATTACACATAATGTAAAATGCATAAGCAAATCATGAAGGAATGAATAAATAAGCAAATAAATTTATTACAGGATTACTGAAGTGCATTCATAGTATGCCAACATGAAATCATTTTGCACAGGTTCATCTTCTGCTAGTGCTTCGCAGGTCTCTCCTGGACCAGCACCATCAGATGAACTTTCATCTTCCCTAGCAGGTGTGTATTGTTTGTATTTGATGTACACTTGCACCATTGTGTACTGTATTGTCTCATTTGAGAAAATAGTTTGCTTAGCATACTCGTAAATGATGAGGTATCAATTGAGTAAATGCACAGTCGGCTGGTCAACAACGCGAAAATTCTACATATCACCTAGTAGTTAAGTAGAACTGAGGTAGTGTGGTGCACATTGTATGAATTCCTTCAACAAGTCAGTCTCAGTTGTATATACGAGTGACATAGTGATAGACTTCTACATTATTGTGCATATAGGGTATTATTTACAATAGTGTACATTATAGAACAAATCTTCAATAAATTTGCAGATCAGCACATTCGATCATCAGACTGTTCAATGTCTTCACTTGCTAGTTAACGCTGGCAGTGTTAAACTATTATTATTATGACTGTAACTATTACCATTACAATTTTGGCTAGAGTCAGTTTTAATTGGAGTTTAGCTCAGAGATGAGTGTGTAACCTGAGCAGCAGATGTGGTGGGAGGTTGTACATGTAATTAGTAGCCATGAATGGTGAATGGGCTAAATGTACACTAAATGATTTGGAAAAGGAGAAGGGAGGGTTATTAATGTTTTGTTGAGCTGGTCCAGCAAATTCAACTGAGTCAGTACCATGATGACTTGAAATGGATTGATTGTATTAGGATAGGTTAATATTAATGTGTATACGTGGATCTGTTAACATGTACTAATAGTATTTCGATCATTAATCTGTTCGCATTAATTTGTCTGTTGCATTGATTTTAATATCATGTTCTTTTTTTTCTTATTTTTTTCTTGCGTAGGTTCATCTGCTCATATTACTTTGCTCTCTTCTGAGCCAGCAACTTCAGAACCACTTCAATGTCGTTCTCAAGCAGGTAAATATCATTTTTGAATCATGTACAAGATTGTGCAACTGCCTTGTCTCGCGGTTAAATCTCCATTCAGTAAAGGTATTAAGTCCTCCTTCCCATGTTGTTTCAGGTTCCACTCCTGCAACCACCGTACTGATGCCTTCGTCAGTACCTCGTTCACAAATGGAGTGCTCAACTCCAACAGGTACAGTTCATTTGTTGTAATATAATATGGTTAAGTTTATTCACGAGTTAATCGTGGTAGGACTATATACATTATTTAATAGGATGATACATGTCCGTCACCGTCATGTGATAATATCTGCATGCACACTATAGTGTTCAAACTTTAATCGACCTGATCAAGTAATGTGGTACTGACTCTGTTCTATTTGTGAAACAAGTTGGAATATCCAGCTCAAGCTCTGATGCAGTCTTTAATTTATTAACACCAATTAATTATACACCTCCAGTTGACACCTGAACTGCAGCTCTGGTTACACAGCATTTTAAGAGCTCATTCCTAGTCAGTTTAGTACTGCCAAAGTTGTAACCCTTAACCAAAGACTATAACAAATTTTAATGCTGATTTATGGGTAAAGGAGGCATGCATAGAATAGCAAGTGACAACCCAGTATTTAATAATAATTATTCCCTATCAAAACCAAGTACCCCTTGCAGGTTCCCTAATCACTTATTGCACAATAGAAATGGTGATGCACTCTCTATCAAAGAGACTAAATATGATGGTCAAGAAGCAATGAGCAGTAATAAATATTTAAAGAGGCTCATTGTAATCTCCTCAAACAGCATGCAGCAACTTCAGCAAGCCGAATTTAAATTTATTTTATTTTTATAATGTTTTTCAGTTCAACACAAGCACTGGCAACTGGTGGTGTGGCCAACACCATTGTATATTCAGTCACACTAGGCATTTATGCAATTGCAAACCCAGGATCTGCCCATTTCACTTAGGCATTTATGCAATTGCAAGCCCAGGATCTGCCCATTTCACTTAGGCATTTATGCAATTGCAAGCCCAGGATCTGCCCATTTCACTTAGGCATTTATGCAATTGCAAACCCAGGATCTGCCCATGTAGCCATTAACACTAATAAATGTCATTGTGGCTGTAACCTGAGGAGTGGTTTATTCATAAGCAAACCACCAACTTGAGAACAACAAGGTGATGACAATGACAATTTCCTGATACTTATTTCTTTAGATGCTGCATACAATTATTATTATTATTATTATTATTATTATTATTATTATTATTATTATTATTATTATTACTATTATTATTACTATTACTATTATTATTGCTGTTGTTGCTGTTATTGTTATTATTATACTATTTATACTTAATACTTTCAGCTTCAAGTGTTGGTGCAGTTTCTACTGCCAGTGTTCAGCCATCCACCAGCACAAGCACATGATCAGACCAACCCAAGACTGCAACTGGACCAGTACCTCCCAAATTCGACAAAAGCAACTTCCAGTCACCTACTATTGCTGAACTGAGGGCCATTGGAATTGGTCTTAAGAAGTCTCCAGGCAAGTTGGACCTGATAGTGTACTGCCCTATGAGCGGCCGCTGTCCTCATTGTAATTCGATGATGATATCAGCACATTCAGTGGGGAGTCGCAAGCTCATATGCCATACCTTGGCCTAAGTCTCTCGTTGGCATAGACATGCGCTGTGGAAAGTGCAAGAAGCATTGGCTGACGCACGATCCGAAATGTGTCAGCACTCTGCCAATGTCAGTTCAGCTCCAGCAAACGTGCATTTCAACAAAGGGCAATGGAACCGACTTGTCCTTGATCCGTATGCTGAGATCAGGCGTGACAGTGGCACAGGTGGAGAGACTTGTGCAGGAGGAAGTTACACAGCACTATCTCCACCTCAAGTCTGAATATATCACTCTTTGGGATAAGGTAATGTTATGTATAATGATGATGAAAATGACGTTGATCACGAGTTTTCTTTTAATACTCCAGTAATCTCCCTCAAAATTGTTTTATTATTAATGATGATATTATTAATAATAGTAATAATAGTAGTAATGATGATGATGATTGTAATGATAATGGTAATGATAATAATAATAATAAAAATCATTATAATAATAATTATAATAAAGATGAATAATAATGATGATAATGATAATAGCTAATGATATAGTAATGATAATGATGGCACGCAAGAGGACAGAATTGACCCCAAGGACTGGTGGTAAGGAAAAGGCAAAAGCACCCAAGCGGAAGAGGGCCCTTTCTCCAGAATCGCAGCAGAGGAGAGAGAAAGCATTGGCTCGCCTGCAGTTATCAGCCGATTACTCAAATTGATACAAATGATTAGTTCAAGATTGGTAGCACTAATTTCTTCCTTTTTACTTTATTAGAATATGTATTTTGAATTTGTAGTAACGTTGTCTCCATGGAAAATTGTTCAGATTGTGCTTCTGAAAATGATGACTACTTTACATCGAGTACTGGTATATATTTAGACTTCCACCAAAGAAATATACTGAAGGTAAAGAAAAAATTACGTGGTAGTCAATTTAATTTGAAAAATTTAAAGTTTGATACAAGATTATTATTACTTGAAGCAGCTGCTAAATCTGACTTAGATATTTTCAAAACACTCCTGACAACCGTTTCTGATATTAACTGTTATATATGTGGATATTATGGCTTGTTATACATCACCATTAGTCAAGGATATGGAAGATTAGCTAATATTTTAAAAAGCTGGTTTCATGACATTGATAATGGCCTTTCTTGTTTTTTGATTGAGCATTGCATGAAAGATAAGACAGACATTGATAAAATGGCTGTGTTTGCAGCTTGTTTTGATGGTCACTATACAGAAATGTGCACATTTATCAATGACAATAAAAAATTGATACCAAATTATACAAATTTAAATGGCTGGAATGTGTTACATGTTGCCAGTATGGTGGGAAACAAAAGAATAGTAGATTTTTTACTATCAAAAACCAACTATATAAATACTGAAGACAACAAAGGCAATACTCCACTTCATATGGCATGCATAAAAGGTGATATGAAAATTATAAAGTCCATGGCAGTGTGACCAGTGACTAGAGGTAGTGATGAGGTTCTCATGTGACCCGTGACTAGAGGTAGTGATGGGGTTCTCATGTGACCAGTGACTAGAGGAAGTGATGAGGTTCTCATGTGACCAGTGACTAGAGGTAGTGATGAGGTTCTCATGTAATCAGTGACTAGAGGTAGTGATGAGGTTTCGTGTGACCAGTGACTAGAGGTAGTGATGAAGTTCTTATGTGACCAGTGACTAGAGGTAGTGATGAGGTTCTCATGTGACCAGTGACTAGAGGTAGTAATGAGGTTCTCATGTGACCAGTGACTAGAGGTAGTGATGAGGTTCTTGTGTGACCAGTGACTGTAGTAGTGATGAGGTTCTCATGTGACCAGTGACTAGAGGTAGTGATGGGGTTCTCATGTGACCAGTGACTAGAGGTAGTGATGGGGTTCTCATGTGACATACTATGTAGTGATTAGGTTCTCATGTGACCTGTAGTGATGAGTTCTCATGTGACCAGTGACAGAGGTATGATGAGGTTCTCGTGTGACCAGTGACTTGTAGTAGTGATGAGGTTCTCGTTGACCAGTTACAGAGTTAATGTGACCAGTGACTAGAGGTAGTGATGAGGTTCTCATGTGACCAGTGACTAGAGGTAGTGATGAGGTTCTATGTGACCAGTGACTAGAGGTAGTGATGGGGTTCTCATGTGACCAGTGACTAGAGGAAGTGATGAGGTTCTTATGTGACCAGTGACTAGAGGTAGTGATGAGGTTCTCATGTGACCAGTGACTAGAGGTAGTGATGTGGTTCTCGTGTGACCAGTGACTAGTAGTAGTGATGAGGTTCTCATGTGACCAGTGACTAGAGGTAGTGATGGGGTTCTCATGTGACCAGTGACTAGTAGTAGTGATGAGGTTCTCATGTGACCAGTGACTAGAGGTAGTGATGAGGTTCTCATGTGACCAGTGACTAGAGGTAGTGATGAGGTTCTCATGTGACCAGTGACTAGAGGTAATGATGAGGTTCTCATGTAATCAGTGACTAGAGGTAGTGATGAGGTTCTCGTGTGACCAGTGACTAGAGGTCGTCAGTCAATCTGTCGTCAGTCAGTCAGTCAATCTGTTGTCAGTCAAACTATCATCAGTCAATCTGTCGTCAGTCAATCTGTCATCAGTCAGTCAGTCAATCTGTCGTCAGTCAATCTGTCAGTCAGTCAATCTGTCAGTCAGTTAATCTGTCATCAGTCAATCTGTCGTCAGTCAATCTGTCGTCAGTCAATCTGTCAGTCAGTTAATCTGTCAGTCAGTTAATCTGTCATCAGTCAATCTGTCGTCAGTCAATCTGTCAGTCAGTCAATCTGTCAGTCAGTTAATCTGTCATCAGTCAATCTGACGTCAGTCAATCTGTCAGTCAGTCAATCTGTCGTCAGTCAATCTGTCAGTCAGTTAATCTGTCAGTCAATCTGTCGTCAGTCAATCTGTCGTTGGTCAATCTGTCGTCAGTCAATCTGTCGTCAGTCAATCTATCGTCAGTCAGTCAATCTGTTGTCAGTCAGTCAATCTGTCAGTCAGTCAATCTGTCGTCAGTCAATCTGTCGTCAATCTGTCAGTCAGTCAGTCAATCTGTCATCAGTCAATCTGTCAGTCAGTTAATCAATGTGTCAGTCAGTTAATCTGTCATCAGTCAATCTGTCGTCAGTCAATCTGTTGTCAGTCAATCTGTTGTCAGTCAGTCAATCTGTCTGTCAGTCAGTCAATCTGTCAGTAAGTCAATGTGTCGTCAGTCAATCTGTCGTCAGTCAATCTGTCATCAGTCAGTCCCTCTATAAGTTTGTCAGTCTGTCAATAATTCTGTCTGTCAGCCTGTCACTGCTGTTGTATTTCAATTGAATGCCACACATTCTTATTTTTTTAAATGACTCGGCTATAGTATTACTCTCTAATTTCATTATTTTTATCCTCATCAATCAGGATTTTTTTTTTGTTATACATTGCTGTTGTTGTTGTTAATTATTATTAATATTATTATTAATAATAATATTATTAGTATTACTACTACTACCAGCTGTTATTATTATTATTATATGTAGGTAATAATCCAAGTTGGCCTTCGCTTGTGATGGAGTCTAATTTACCAATGGATCTGGTCATCCGGACTGCGGGGAATGTCATATGTCTACCATTCAGAGATCGTTTTCCATGAGCTGTTCTCTGGGAGCCTTGGGGTTCTCTGCAGTCACTCTACTGTATACATTTTCTATGAGACTGAACTACAAACTAGCTGTACTAGTTGTCATTTCACTGATTTCGTTTCATTCACACTCATATGATCTAGTAGACTTGGTAGCGTGACATGCTACAATTATTTGCAGAAAATCAAAGTTTAAAATGGGTGTATGTTAGCAGTAAGCTTGCTTGGTTCTGTTGTGGTGTGATTGAGGACCTGTTACTAAATTGATGTATATTATTATTTTTATTCAGTTTTGTTTAAATAAGTAAAAGGCAGCAACATGAGTATACTAACTTGGCAAGTGTAAAATCGGAGTAAAGAATATCAGAACCCGTTACATATCGAGGGAATGCTATTGCGACTATGGCCTCTACTTATAGATGCATTAGATCCAATTGCACACATTCCATATCCCGAGATACATGTACAAAAAGTCGTGCTGTAAGGTATATAATATACCATAGGTAGGAAGGCCATGCAGTTGCTATGCATTTAGTGTGCGGTGGGTGCTAACTACATAAACCTCATCATTGTACTAACTGCACAGCACATGGCAGTCTACGTTTGTCAGTTGTACATCTCACTATATCAATTTCATAGCTCCCATGACTTTCACATAATCTGACCTATTGCATCGCTCATGATGACACTAACATTTGCACAGGACACAACCTCCACCTATTTTTTTAACCTATGGCACATCTAAATACAAATTGCATAACAATCAGTTCAGACACAAGAAAAATGGTATATAGAGAGACTGCGGTTGCTGTGCAATTAAATTGATACTTGCTTGGGATCATTCAGTACTTCTTGTTGATATATTTTCCTCAGAAAAGGGCTCAATTAACTATTTTTAAGCTCTAACTATAGTGTTATTCCCAATATTCTTTGACATGGGATTGTTAATACTTGGAATTGTTCCCAGAAATTTCAGTTAGCCATCACAGTGTGCAATCTACTATCTCATTGGAAAATTCCATAATGTATATTTGTTTGATTCATAAATTGCACACATTTTTGTGTAGTGTAGTTACCTTCTCCTGGCTATTTAGAGTTGGGAAGGGAGTAAGGATCTGACTATGTGTGAGATCTTACCACAAGCTATTTGGAATCTTTTGATGTATTTGTGTTGTGTCTATGTGTTATCTTAGCTCCTCCCTATCAACACTTTGGTTTTGTTTCAATGGCATGTTATCATTCTTATATCTGTGTACTTCTTGTTTTTGACAGTTGGTTAGTGTGCCTGTGTATTGAGATCTTTTTAATGAAACTTTGAACCAGTAGTTTGCATAGCTCCACTGATGATTACAACCAGGCCAACCTCAATATTTAGTATTTAGGCCTATCTACTACTACACTACACCAATCACATTCGAAGTCATCATGATAAGGAAAAGTCATACATATTATTTATATTTATAATATGTGTGAGCTTTGGCTCAGCATGTGAATGTGTGTGGTTGTTATGAGTTGATATTAATATAAGATATAAAGAATACTTCAAGGATGAATAAAGTACTACTTGTTGTCTTTAAGCATGTTCTCTACTTCCTGAAATTTCACGTCATCTGCACATGTCACAGAGCCAATTGGACTCAAATATGATGTTATCAATTACTTTTACACAGGCACAGTGGAACCATTCTTTGCAGTTGTAACAAAGGATCATTTTCCCACCATTGTCCGGCTTTCTGCAGATGCAGTATATTCTGACCTTTTTTTTTATTATAGATATGGCTTGCTGACGCAACTTTTTGTGAGGAAAAGGAGTTAATTCTTTATCCTGAAATCCTTTTAATAAATGCTGCCTCATTATGCTCTGCTCAAAGTTCATTTTAGCAGGATTGAATTCATTGCAGAGAGCACAAGCTGAAGCTATTGCAAATAAGCCACAGTCATTTTGACCCTATTTGATATTGCATTTTTTACATGCTTCAAAACAATGTGTTGATGATCCTGTAAATGTAGCAAGTCTGCCACAACCATCTGCAGTTCCTTTGTAAGTAGCAAGTTCATGCTGTCAAAAATGAAAACTGAACCAGGTTCACAATCAATGGTCGAAATTGTTATCCAGTGGTTCCCAGCGTGATTCAGTATCTGAACAAATGGTTTTTTCATTATTTCAAAAGAGCCTGTTAACTGAAGTATAGGATTCTGTAATCCACTTATATGAGGATGTTGTTGCTTTAGAAGTTCCTCAGCTGCAAATATCACCCTGTCATTTAGCCATGCACTTGATAATACAAGATCGATCACTACTGTAAAGTTGTGTACTCCCTATGGTCATCCAGCAATCTACTTTTGTGCACGTAGAACTATTGTCATCCAACACATCTATTGTGCCTGTAGTAGCAACAATCATGGAGGTATTGCAGCAGGTCTTCGAGGGATGGCAGGTAGATGAGCAGGCAATACAATTTCTCTTGCATGGACATGCTTTTGTTGCACATCTTGTTCCACAGGAGCACCAAGTAGTTATGGGTGTCTCATCTTCAAGAATATTGAACAGTAAGCAATTATTTTTAAGCTTTATAACAAACTTTACCATTACTCTGCTTTGCTTTAGTACTGCTGGACTCCTCTTTTGTGGATTTCCTACTTGCCTCATCCTTTTCCGCTACTACAGGTCAACACATGAATGCAGGGTTAACCTCAAATTTTAATGTTTACCTTTCTTCTGCTGTGCTTTGGAAGCAGGGTTGTTGTTTTTTGTGGGCTCTGTGCCTGCTTGGCTACTAATTATGCAACACTAATTAAAAAGTGAATAGAAAACCTGTCAAAAACACTCCTGATATGGCCTCAAATTTTTAAGAATTATTCTATTGTTTTAATCTTGGAAATTGACTTATTATTCTCAATAAATTTGTTATTATTCCAACAGATTTGTCAATTATTCCAAGAATACCAATTCTAATCATAGCTAGCTATGCTTATTATTGTCATTTATTATTTTCCCAAAAATGTTCATGAACATTTCTTTAAAAAAAACATTGTCCAAACCTATTCTAATTCTAGCCATATTGCTAGCCTACAATACGATACTAAGTTTGTTGTAATCGTATTTGTAATTGTAATCAATTACAATGATTACATTTTCAAAGTAATTGTTTTTGTAGTTGTAAATGGACTATACAAAATAAAGTAATGCAATTTTACTGTAATTATATGGCAATTACTAATTATTCTTTAAAGCATGGTACATGTACCCAATTCTGCAACATTCAAGAGCGAACTTGTGAAAGATGTCGATTGTTGTCAAAACTATTTGAAAACCTTGTCTTTCTGAAAATAAACCCAGACTTGGTATGGACAGAATCAAAAGCCTAACATGCTGTGGTCATTGTATAATATGAATACAAATTTCTTGTACATGTAATTGAAAAGTAATTGTTGTAATTGTAACTATTACAATTTATCCTCAATTAATTATCATAATTGTAATGATTACTTTTGCTGGCTGCTATTTAATTGGTAATCGTAATGATTACATTGTTGATGTAATGGTAACAACTAACGATACTGATAGTAGGTATATATTTAGCTAAGTAATGCAGCTATAGCTATACCATTTACTTACTTAATGTTAAAATGTCTGCAAGTAATAATTGTAGTTGTTATTATTCTTTATGGTCATATTCTAGTATAATATGGACCTACTATTCTAGAATTATTCCAGTATGCTAATGCACTTGTATAGTTTTAGAAAAAACTGCTAATCCTGAATGTAAGAGCTGTTGCCGCATTTATTATCAAAACTGACACCTGATTAAACAGATATTGACATGGGGTGAAGGTGTAGTGAAGTTTTTGTGTGCTTGCATTACAATAAAAGTTTTCCAAGACACCTTTCTTTTCGTGTTTGTTTCGTGACAGTTCTCAGTACTACTCCAAGCTTCTAGTATTTTCTCAGCAATTTAGCTAGCAAGCAGCAACGTCAATAAATAGTTTGTTTCACCTGTAGATAAAAGTAAAACAAAGTGTGTTCAGCTATGAAATTTAAACTAGCCATTTAAATGATTATCAATATACTGACTGCTTGCATTATTACTATTTTGAGTTTAACCCGTTCACCGTCAAATTTTTGGAGAACCAATGTGGTCAAATGAAATTTATATGAATTTTTTTCTTCTCCTGTACGTATTAGCTATAATGAATGATTTTATAAGAAAACTGAGGCATTTGGCTATCCAAGAATAACTATAAAAGGTACTAAAAAAAAAATGAGGGTGTTATATGAAAACAAAAAGAGATTTTTAAAATTCGAAGAATAAAATGTGCCCTGATTAGAATAATTTTCAATAGCCCACCTCAAATCAATAGTATGTATGTTGCATGTATTCTTCCCTTCAGCTTCCTCCCAAGACAATAATCCTAAATATAACCCTGAATGTATGAAGCATAAAATAACATCTCACATAGCTAATTGCTATAAATTCACACACTGGCAATTCAATTTCACAAATGAAATATGGTGTTTATTTTTAGATAACAATCAATCATTACCTGATGACTCACTATTGGAGTGCAGTGATTCTTTTTACAGAGAAAATGGTTCACAAGTCTGTGTTCCCAGCTGCTATTCTTGGAGTCAGTATGGAAGGAATCTGTCTATTGGCATTGATGCAGTTGTTATATTTATGGCTGTCATAGGTGGTAGTGCATCTATTACAATATTAATTATATCTTGCCTTAAACTAAAACGAATGTAAGTAATAATAAAATTGCTGCTTTTTCTATTCTATCATTGATACACGTAACCACAAACTTGTGTACCCTCTGACATCCTTGTAAAGCACTAGCAATAATATGATTATACTATGTTATCATTTACAGGTGTAAATTTCCAGCATTCTTTGTGGTGTGTATGGTGATAGATATTCTCATTATTGGTAAGAGATATTGTTTTACGTCAGGTTTTATACTCACTTAACAACTTCTTTTTATAGAATTTTTTGTTTTGGTGAGTCATATGGATAGAAAAACTTTGCATTGTTCGTCCAGAAACTTGCTAGAAAGTCTACAAGTGGTGACACCTTTCTGCATCATAACAGGTACAACGAAACACCTTCCTGTCCCGAAGTGTTCATTATACTGAGGTTTAACTATATTCTGTTATTGCAAATATTTACTAATTATTTCTTACAGGACTGTTGTTCTCATACCTCCTGCTACAATTAGCAGTATGGTGGTTCTCTCATACTGCTATACTATTCTGGAAGATATTCTTTCCCTTTCATTCAGAGACATTCAAGGCTTCTGGCAGACTCAAATATGTCCACATCATGTGTGCTGTAATTGGAGTGTTATTCCCTCTGGTTACCGTAGCTACGTCTATGATTGAGTTTGGAGTTGAGAGTAGGAACAGAGCAGACAATACCACATCAGCAACAGAGCTGTTCTTGTCTGGAAGTCTTGGATATTCAGCTACAACATTCCCACCAGTTCTATGTACAGCTTCAGATGAAGACGCTGGTTTCTACTCTCTGATCCTACCTATTTGCATTATCCAGGCTGTTGTGAGCTCTATGTTAATACTCTTATTATGGAGTATACACAGAGTGAGTATATATAGGACAAGTAATTGGGAATGGAGGGAAAATAATGTTATACTAAAGGCCAGCATTCATGTAGAGTTTAGGGGGTTAGTTGAACCACTTTTTGGGGGAATAAAAAAAATATATACATTACTTCATGTTCAAGCAAAGAATGCACATAGCGGTGAAAATCGACTACACACAGTAGTTAACTTTTCACCTAAGTTAAGCTATAAACTCATGCTGTTTTATGCTAATGGGTATAAGTAATTGAGAAAATGCATTAATGAATTCAATAAATAAAGTGTGTACTGATAAATGAGTTCTTCAGTCAAGTACTATAGCTAAGTAGGCATGGCTAGTCCTAATTTTCATTTACTACTTGAGCATGTTGATCGTTTGCATAACACGAAAATCGAACTTCCTTTGATGGGTACAAGCAAGTACTACAATAGGAATATTCTATCTTTTATTAGAATATAACTAGTCGCATATGAGTAATTGGATTTGATTGATATTTGAGCAAAAAAGCTACACATAAAACTGAATTGAGTTCACGTAAATCAGGGATGCTCATTGAATAAAGTATTTATATTCTACTTTGTTTATTGCAAATCCATAGACTCAAATATAGTGTTCTTATGCTCTGTTCAGACTTCTACTAACCAAGACTCAGATCCCTTACAAAGTACTTTCGAAAAAATTCTATATTGTTGTAACGTTTTTTTTTTTGTTTTTTTTTGTTGTTTCTTTTATACAGCAAAGCGCAAACAAAAAACTTGACTCGTCTTACCTATTCCACTTTGGAACAGCTGAGAAGAAACTCTTATTGGTGTTCTTCTATGTTGAGATAATGTTAATAGTTGTACTGACTACATTTACGTTGAATACTAGATATGACAACGAGTTCGTAGGAAGTCTATTAGAGCTCTTCACATGTGAGCAGAGAGGCCACGATCCAGACAGACCCTGCAGTGAATCTGATATCAATTGTTTTGGGTTTCCTTCAGCAACTATAGTATCATACATAATATTTGGCTTGTTTCCAGTTGTGATTCTAGTTTATGCTATAAATGTCATGGAGGCAAAGAAAGCATTGCGTTCTAAAAAGAAGAGTTATAAACTGAGTCAAACTTCAAAACGATCACTATAATTATTAATGTTTTATCTTGTCCATTCAAATTAATTTTAATTTTTAAATCCCTAATAACATATACCTATACTACAAAATTAATTAAAATAATATCCATAATAATAGAATCTTAATATAACTGGGGAGAGAGTAGGGTGTATTGTGGAAAATCGAGTATATGTTGTCGGTTTAGTACCTGTATGTTTTATAGTAGTGCGAGCAAACACATCCGGTCGTTTTGTCTAAACCTTTCTGAAGCCGGTGTTGGTATCTAATGATTTAGCTAGTTCTGTATGTTCTCACTGCTAGTTGAGAGCGTGTGCATGAAAATTTCACTAACAAGTGTGTTGTGCTTGTATTGTATGATGTAAATTATTTACGATGACTGTCTCCACTTACATAATCAAAGACCACTACTATTTTTCAAAAGTTAAAATAAATTAATTAAATTAATTTAAATTCTCCCATTTACAAAAGTGGGCTACATGTACCATATATATATATATATATATATATATATATATATAAATAATAATTATAGCATGAGTCAGAGTACAATATGGGAAAATATTTTAAGAGCACGCAAAATATTTTCACGAGCCTAAGGCAAGTGAAAATGTGGCATGAGAGTAAAATATCATTCCCATAATGTATGAAGAGTGTGATAAGTGATTTATTGCTGCCTTGATATTTTTTCTCAACCGGTTACAATACAATTTTCATTGATTTTACTCGCAACGGTGTGCTACTGGGAGCATTCAATAACAAGCTCACATGATGCAGAAATATTCAAGCAAAAATATCAAGGCTGCAATAAATAAATATATATATATATATAGTACTTATTACATGAGTGGAGCTTGATATGGTGAGATATTTCACGAGCAGGCTAATTTATTTTCACAAGCCACAGGCGAGTGAAAATAAAGCCTGAGAGTGAAATATCTCAGCCATATCATGCTCTGACGAGTGTAATAAGTGATTTATTCTATACTTGATATCTTCACTATTACAGTAGAGGCAAAAAAAAAAGTTCCCATAGCAACCAGACTATACCGACTGTACATTAGCAGCAGCTCTATAGGTAATCAGCAAGTTTGATTATTTTTTGTGCCTTAGCACTGATCCTAACAACTAAGGGAAGCAGCTGGCCACTTTGGGTACTTGCAGCTGCAAAAATCTCCCAACAGAGCCATTAAGTCAGTCTCCACCACAACTGTCAATAAGCAGCTGTAAAATGTCACCTTTAGCCCCAATAAGATACGGACAGGGTGGGAACTTTTTTTGCTGTCTACTGTTAACTACTAAGTGTATCCAAGGTACCGAGTGTGCAATACAACCGTTAGATAGATAACTTGAGTTATCTAACGGGTCACAAACCTAAAAATAACATTGTGAAGGTATCTAGTATAGAATAAATAGATGTTATACTTTGAATACTGCAAAATATCACGAGTCTGTCCTATTGGGAGGAGTGCTACTCCGATCACGAGTGATATTTAGCGCATTCAAAGTATAACATTTTTATCGTGTGTACGAGTGTTGCCAAAGAAACTTCTTAGTAACTGATTTTTGAACTTCAATTATCACTTTATGTAATACTCTCCGAGCTGTGGTGATCTTAGCTACTAGACTACACTTACCTTCACTAACGTAAAAAGCAACAATGCTCTACCAACGGCGGAATCAATCATTACGGCACAACTTTTTATATCAAAGTGTAGAAATTTACTTTAGAAAAGGCCACTTTGTGAGGCAAGACGGCGTTTTCATTGCTTCAAGTGCACACAAAAATGACACAAAAACGGCAGTATTCAGAAGAAAATTACCCACAGCATAGCATTAAGCTAAACTAATCTTGGAAGTCGGCAATAACAGTTATTTGTTTGCCCTACGGGGACGCAATACGGTAAAATATTGGGGTAGTTCGATTTGTACTAATCTCAATGTAAATGACCGAATAAATAGGTACATGATAAATATATATATATATATATATATTGTATATATATAAATAATACTTACAGCACTCTGCAATATGGGAAAATATTTTACCAGCAAGCATTTTCACGAGCCAAAGGCGAGTGAAAATATGGCGTGAGAGTAAAATATCATTCCCATGTTGTATGACGAGTATGATAAGTGATTTATTGCTGCTGCCTTGATATTTTTTCTCAACACAATACAATACAATTTTCATTGATTTTACTCGCTATGCGAAAGTTACTTCGAGCCAAGCGTACAATATGGGAGAATACAGAACACTCGCTTGATACGGAAATATTCAAGCAAAAAATATCAAAGCTGCAATAAATATAATATATATATATATTTAGATCCCGTTGCTATATTGTTACTAGGTGTACTAACTTGGTAAGTGTGCACTATTTTTTGCCTTTAGGTATATGAACTGTGCATACTAACTACCCTTGGGGTATTGCTATTTTTGAGTTTTAGTTTAATAGAATAGGCCGGATAAAGCAGGGAGCAGGTTATGTGACAGCTGGCAGCTACAATAAGCTATTCTAACAACTACAGGTATATTTTATTTGGATATATTACTTGTTTTGATTTTAGATAATTAACCGATTCTTTCATTATATTAATGTAGATTCCATTTTCTGGGATTCCTAGACTTTCACTTTCCCACCTCTGTGTAGCACTAATTGCATTTTTATATATACTATATAAGAATGGTGGTTTAAATAGTGCTATATATCAATGCCCACAATAAAATGTTATACTTTGAATACGCTAACTATCACTCGTCTGATTGGAGTATTAGCACTCGTCTGATTGGAGTATTAGCACTCATGCCTAGGGCACTCGTCCCAATACACCCGACAGACTGGTGATATTTTGCTCGTCCCAATACAACCGACAGACTCGTGATATTTTGCAGTATTCAAAGTATTATGTAATAGTTAGAGCATAAGCGCTTGGGTACTGGTGCACTAAATCCACTAGTACCTAAGCGCGCATGCTCTAACTGTTTTAGATCCCCGGTTTACCCAGGAGGCCTGCCCAGTTTCCACTAGCAACTTTGTTTATCAGCATTTTCGGTGTAAGCGAATTCTTCCGTGTTTCCGGCCCAAAATTAAAATTCAATTAAAATTCAATTGAAGCACACCAGCAAGTTTACTTTAGCAAGTTTACTTTAGCAGCAAGAGGAATAGGTATTGAAAGGAATTGGTATTTACACAGTCTGATAATATAACAATGTGTTAGATTGGTAGAGTAGTGTAGAAAGAGCGAGAGGAATTAAAAGAATGGTAGTGTTAGCCGGAAATATTGACGAAGAATTAATTTAACAATTTGGCGGTTTTAGTTGAAATTGCCAAAATGAAAGCTGTCCAACAGCAATGAGTATGGTTATTGATCCATGTAACAAGCATAAATTCGTCAAGTTTAAACTGTCAAAAGAGCCTAACGGTGGGTAACGTCAAAAATAAATCCTGTCAATATTTTTTGGCTATAGCTAACTACGGGCTTTTCATTGTGCAAGATAAAATACCTTCTTACTTATATACAAAGAGAGTAAACTAATTGCATTAAGTGGATAATTAGCTACTCATCTCACAAAAAAAATCCTAGTTTTCAGTTAAAATTGAGTGAATACATTATTAAAACATATGACGTGCTCTATAAAAAGGGTATGATATTCGTGGGCACTAGAAACCAAGAGAATGCTAGACATTGTCAAGCAAAGAAGAAAAAATTGTGCGAAAAATCTCAGTACCAGGGGCCTGGGTTCCATCCATTCTATTCTCTGCTACAGCTGAGATTTTTGACAGATTTTTTTCCCTTTGCTTTTCCTGGCCCCTTTAAATGAGAGCATTACATCTCGTCGTAATATTATGCTAATAGCTAAGTAGATGTTACATGTCAGCAATATTTAACCCTGAAATACTGGATGTATTTCCTTATAGCATGCCTATCTTACAGGCTTTTCAGATGAATAGATAAACAATAACGATAAACAACAACAGCAGCAGCAACCACACTAATAACTATAATAGTACCAAGAAGGGAAATATTTCTTAATGCAATTGTCAGAATATAACTATTGGATTACATGTCAAAAACATTCCAAAAATACTATACATCGCAATTATTGGCGAGCGAGCGTAGTGAGCGAGACACTTACAGGGGTAACACAATCGAAAATCGGGGATGTTTATTCAGCGAGCGAGCGAAGCCAGCGAAGCTGAATATCAGTCGTGAGATTTCAGATATTATGTATGTATACGTACGTCAAAAAATTTCGCCCGCGCTTCTAATTACGTAAGGTAGGTAAAGCGTTCACAGTTCCAGTATTTTTCAATTAACTAGCGCGGAGAATCCTGCTGCACTGCCTTACCCAACTTTGTTTCAACCAAAAAGTTTATAGCTACTCTCTTCTTGAAACAATTGTGAAGTCTTTGTCAAGCTGCGCTTCTTTGCCACTGCTTGTAAAGATGATTTGTGAAGGAAATCGCTAAATAATAGCAATGATTAGGCATGAATAGTTAACAATAACAGAATTACCTGAATAAACTTCGAAAGCAGTGGCAAAAAAGCGCAGCTTGACAAAGACTTCACAATTGTTTCAAGAAGAGAGTAGCTATAAACTTTTTGGTTGAAACAAAGTTGCGTAAGGCAGTGCAGCAGGATTTTCCGTGCTCGTTAATTGAAAAATACTGGAACTGTGAACGCTTTACCTAACTTACGTAATTAGAAGCGCGGGCGAAAATTTTTGACGTACGCATACATACCTACATATATATAACTAGTGATGTGCTTGAGCACAAATGGCGAGCGAGCCTAAAGACTATAATATTTTTATATGAATGATTTTGACTTCTAACACTGAAGCTACTGATAAGGTCCATTTTTTAATTTCGCATACACGGTAAAGGGATTTCAGTGCCATAGTAACAACTCTCTGCAACTGCTTGGAAGGAAAACAACAACAACAAAACAATACACGTTATTTAAAAGTTTTCTTTGTGATATTGTTTTGCTAAGTAGTGGTTGTAATACACAATGCTTTGACACAACTGGACATGCACCTACACAGACTTACCTTCGCGGTAGTCTAGTGGACAATGTATTTTCAAGTAAATACTTTTGCGCACGGCTTATAACCATGACAAAGAGCGCATTGACTTACCACGACCATAAACTCGAATAGAAATGGAAGTCCCTTAAGTTTTCAAGTTTGAACTGCACCCGCAAAAGAATTCAAAACGGTAAACAATTCAATTTCTAGGGTGATACGGGTACTGATCGATAAACCAGAGGATTCTGTTTAGTGCAATTTGGGACGGGGTCGACCACATAACTAACACAAAAACGCGAGGGTCAAAGTACAAAATGACATACGTACGTCCAAACATATATACAAATAAAAAAACATCCCGATTTTTTTCATTTTTACCCCTGTAAGTGTCTCGCTTGCTTCGCTCGCTCGCCAATTATATATCTGAAATCTCAATTGAACACGACTGAGAGTCAGCTTCGCTCGCTCGCTGAATTATTGGCGAGCGAGCGTAGCGAGCGAGACACTTACAGGGGTAAAAATGAAAAAATCGGGGATGTTTGTTTATTTATTTGTATATTATGTTTGGACGTACGTATGTCATTTTGTACTTTGACCCTTGCGTTTTTGTGTTAGTTATGTGGTCGACCCCGTCCCAAATTGCACTAAACAGAATCCTCTGGTTTATCGATCAGTACCCGTATCACCCTAGAAATTGAATTGTTTACCGTTTTGAATTCTTTTGCAGGTGCAGTTAAAACTTGAAAACGTAAGGGACTTCCATTTCTATTCGAGTTAGTTGCGGTGGTAAGTCAATGCGCTCTTTGTCATGGTTATAAGCCGTGGCAACAGTATTTACTTGAAAATACATTGTCCACTAGACTACTGCGAAGGTAAGTCTGTGTAGGTGCATGTCCAGTTGTGTCCTCAAAGCATTGTGTGTTACACCACTACTTAGCTAAAGAATATCACAAGAGAAAATTTTAAATAACGTGTATGTTTTGTTGTTGTTTTTTCCTTCCCAAGCAGTTGCAGAGAGTTTTACCATGGCACTGAAATCCCTTTATCGTGTATGCGAAATTTAAAAACTGGACCTTATTTTTAGTAGCTTCAGTATTAGAAGTCATATAAAAATAGTATAGTCTTTTAGGCTCGTCGCAATTTGTGCTCAGCATATCACTAGTTATTTATATATATGGACGTACGTATGTCATTTTGTACTTTGACCCTCGCGTTTTTGTGTTAGTTATGTGGTCGACCCCGTTCCAAATTGCACTAAACAGAATCCTCTGGTTTATCGATCAGTACCCGTATCACCCTAGAAATTGAATTGTTTACCGTTTGAATTCTTTTGCGGGTGCAGTTTTTCTATTCGAGTTAGTGGCGGTGGTAAGTCAATGCGCTCTTTGTCATGGTTATAAGCCGTGCGCAACAGTATTTACTTGAAAATACATTGTCATATATATATATAGGTATGTATGCGTACGTCAAAAATGTCGCCCGCGCTTCTAATTACGTATGTTAGGTAAAGCGTTCACAGTTCCAGTATTTTTCAATTAACGAGAACGGAGAATCCTGCTGCAATGCCTTACGCAACTTTGTTTCAACAAAAACGTTTATAGCTACTCTCTTCTTGAAACAATTGTGAAATCTTCGTCAAGCTGCGCTTCTTTGCCACTGCTTTCTAAGTTTATTCAGGTAATTCTGTTATTGTTAACTCTTCATGCCTAATCATTGCTATTAATTAGCGATTTCCTTCACAAATCATCTTTACCTATACATACTCATATATTTTCTCGCTCGCCATGCATTTGCGCTATTCGAGCGCACCACTAGTATAGTCTTTAGGCTCGCTCGCCATTTGTGCTCAAGCACACCACTAGTGTATGTATACGTACGTCAAAAAATTTCGCCCGCGCTTCTAATTACGTAAGTTAGGTAAAGCGTTCACAGTTCCAGTATTTTTCAATTAACTAGCGCGGAGAATCCTGCTGCACTGCCTTACCCAACTTTGTTTCAACCAAAAAGTTTATAGCTACTCTCTTCTTGAAACAATTGTGAAGTCTTTGTCAAGCTGCGCTTCTTTGCCACTGCTTTCGAAGTTTATTCAGGTAATTCTGTTATTGTTAACTCTTCATGCCTAATCATTGCTATTATTTAGCGATTTCCTTCACACTGACTCCATTCCTTTTTTCCTGTAAAAATATTATTTGTGACCACACCTAGCATGAAGGTTGGTAGACTAGCTGCTAAACCAGAGAAGAGGGCTACAATGCATGGGTCCACTTCCGTAGTCTGGGATCAGAGACTTTAGATTCTCTGATGCTAACTGAGAATGGAAAGGGTTACACTGTGCACTACAGTTAGATGTAATTTCTGTCCTATTTTTCTGTAAAAAGAGTCTGCTCGCTCGCCATGCATTTGCGCTATTTGAGCGCACCACTAATCGGCGAGCGAGACAGTATTAGGGGTGGATAATGCAAAATCGGGTATATTATGTTATATATATGTATGTATGTATGTATGAATTGTACGTATGCCCTTTAAACGCGCGCGCGGGGAACGTTTTTTCTTTAAAAAACACGGCTTTTTAGGCTTGACCCCAGTTTATTCTGAAACTACAGCATTAAGCAAGTCTTACTTTATACTTAAGCTCCAAAGTGTTAGAAAATTCCTGCGAAAACGCTTGCTTTTCAAGAAACAAAGAGTTGATTCGATCTGTTACTATGACATTGAAGACCCTTTACCAGATTTAAATTCAAAACTTCGCCTTTTTTCCGGCTAAGTGCGGCTTGTTACTAGTTGTCAAGAGCCACCTGTAGTCAGTACTAAGAGAGCTATCACTACTTCTGAAAAGGGTATGTAAGCACATAAAGTATTAATGCTAAGGAAGCTACTACTACTCGAGGGATGCCGAGGTAAGTACACAATTCCATATTTGTTAGCTTAATATGCAAAATAACTCTGGCCTTTCTTTTTTATAGCTAAGAGCTTGTTGTCAACAGTGACTGGTAAATTCAAATAGTCAGAAGGACTCAAATTTGGTACTACAAAAGTTACCACTGCTGAAGAAAATGAGGTATAAAGAAAGTAATTTTGTATTTGTGTGCTAAAATTGATTGTCTTTTGTTTTTGTAGGTGAGAGCTTGTTGTCAAGAATTCAAGGTAATTCAGATGGTCAAAGTAACTTCAATTTATTACTACAGAAGTTATCAATACTCAAGAATGATGTAAGTAGTAATTCCATATTTGTTGGCTAAAATTACAAATAATAACACTGGTTTATTTTTTATCGTAGCTGAGAGCTTGTTCAAGAGTTACTGGTGATTGAGATTATCAGAATGGCAGATGTTTGATACTACAAAAGTTACCAGTAATAAGGTAAGACAGTGATTTTGTATTTGTTTGCTGAAATCAAATGTCATAACTGCTATTATAGTGTTTGCATGAAGTAAGCTAAAACATAGTAACATTTTATGTTACCTAACTATCAGGCTCGCTCGCCATTTGTGCTCAAGCACACCACTAGTTTATTTATATATATGTTTGGACGTATGTATGTCATTTTGTACTTTGACCCTCCGTATTTTTGTGTTCGCTCGGCGTTCGACCCCGTCCCAAACTTCACTAAACAGAATCCTCTGGTTTAGCGACCATTACCCGTATCACCTTAGAATTGTTTATTGAATTGTTTACCGCTTTGAATTGTTTTGCGGGTGCTGGGAGCTCCATTTCTATTCGAGTTAGTGGCGGTGGTAAGTTAATACACTATTTGTCACAGTTATAGCACTACTCAACAGCATTTACTTGACAATTCATTGTCCACTAGACGAACCACGAAGGTAAGTCTTGCGTAGGTATGTTCAGTTGTGTGAAAGTATTGTGCGTTACAACTACTATTAAGAATATCACAAAGAAAATTTTAAATAACGTGACTTGATTTTGTTGCTTCTTTTTCAATTCAAACAGTTGAGGGGAGTGGTTACTATGGCATTGAATCCCCTTTACCGTATATGCGTAATTTAGCAACTCAACTTTATTTTAGTAGTTTGAGTAACAACAGTGTAGTTTAAAGCTCGCTCGCCATTTGTGCTCAAGCACACCACTAGTTTATTTATTTATTGGCGAGCGAGCGTAGCGAGCGAGACACTTACAGGGGTAACACAATTGAAAATCGGAGATGTCTGTTTATCAGTATGTATGGACGTACGTATGTCATTTTGTACTTTGACCCTGGCGTATTTTTGTGTTCGCTCCGCGTTCGACCCCGTCCCAAACTTCACTAAACAGTATCTTCTGGTTTAGCGACCATTACCCGTATCACCTTAGAAATTGAATTGTGTGTACCGCTTTGAATTCTTTTGCGTGTGCAGTTAAAACTCTAAATCTTATGGGAGTTCCATTTCTATTCAAGTTAGTCGCTATTTGTCACAGTTATAAGCCCTACTCAACAGCATTTACGGGAAAATTCATTATCCACTAGACGAACCACGAAGGTATGTCTTGCGTAGGTATGTTCAGTTGTGTGAAAGTATTGTGCGTTACAACTACTATTAAGAATATCACAAAGAACATTTTAAATAACGTGACTTGATTTTGTTGCTTCTTTTTCAATTCAAACAGTTGAGGGGAGTGGTTACTATCCCCTTTACCGTATTATGCTTAATTTAACAACTCGACTTTATTTTAGTAGTTTAAATAATAATAGTGTAGTTTAAGGCTCGCTCGCCATTTGTGCTCAAGCACACCACTAGTTTATTTGTATATTATATGTTTGGACGTACGTATGTCATTTTGTACTTTGACCCTCGCGTTTTTGTGTTAGTTAGGTGGTCGACCCCGTCCCAAATTCCACTAAACAGAATCCTCTGGTTTATCGATCAGTACCCGTATCACCCTAGAAATTGAATTGTTTACCGTTTTGAATTCTTTTGCGGGTGAAGTTAAAACTTGAAAACTTAACGGACTTCCATTTCTATTCAAGTTTGTGGCAGTGGTAAGTCAATGCGCTCTTTGTCATGGTTATAAGCCGTGCGCAACAGTATTTACTTGAAAATACATTGTCCACTAGACTATCGCTAAGGTAAGTCTGTATAAGTGCATGTCCAGTTGTGTTGTGTCAAAACATTGTGTGTTACAACCACTACTTAGCTAAAGAATATCACAAAGAAAACGTTTAAATAACGTGTATTGTTTATTGTTCCCTTCAATTCAAGCAGTTGCAGAGAGTTGTTACTATGGCACTGAAATCCCTTTACCGTGTATGCGAAATTTAAAAACTGGACCTTTTTTTCTGTAGCTTCAGTGTTAGAAGTCAAGATCATTCATATAAAAATAGTATAGTCTTTAGGCTCGCTCGCCATTTGTGCTCAAGCACATCACTAGTATTGAATTACATGTCACAAGGGTATTAGAAGTACTAACTCACAAGCTTTATAGCACATTCTTACAGTAATGCTGACTCCAGAGCAGATATGAAGTTTAAAAGAAAAACAACAGCTACAGGACAGATCGGCAAAGAAAGACGAGTTGTTTGTTTGCAACTATTAATAGTAGTGGCACTGGTCATTCTAGTGTGGAGCCTTTTCTCCTTGCCTATCGTATCTTATCATGTAAATATATTTAAGGTAAGTTAACTATCTGGTAGTTTACTGGACATATTATGCTTGTACATGGAAATAAAGCATTTGTATATGTACTGTAAATTGCAGACTTCACAAGTGCAGGGAAATAAAACTAATAAATCTACTGTGGCAGTGAGTGTCAGAATACAATTGTGTATAATAATAGTGATGAGAGATGTCATTTTGAGTTACTGGATGCTCTGACTGCATCCAACTGCCTTGGTGGACCTGGACTGTCAATCTTGGTCCAAAGAGATGGCCTGGAACTAGTCCACAAGATAATCCAGGGTTTTGAATTTATTGGTGCCAGTGAATCTTGTCTAACAGAAGCTACTTCATTCATGTGTCTCTATGCCTATGGATTGTGCAGTTCATCAGGAGTGACTCTTTAGCCTACTTCTAGTCAATGTGTAGAACTGAGAGACTCTTTATGCCAGTCAGAATGGGCAACTGCCATCGAGTCTGGTATAGATATACCTGATTGTAATGAGTTTCCAGAGTCACCTACTTACTGTCATGAATCTAATCACAATGATTTAAACACTACCGTCGTAATCAACGCATATGGTAAGAGAAACACATTATGTATTGTGTTTTATCGATTTAACTTTGACTAAACTAATGACTTTGAGTTGTATGGTTTTTGGCAACTTTTATTCCTACCATGTTAGAATACGGCAGCTATTAATAGCACTGCTTGTACAGCCTTCCTGTATGAGCAGGCTGAATGTCTTCTTTTTTTTATCTTTTTTTTTTCATCAAGATGGTGAATATCTATTGCTGCAGGATAATAATTAGAATGTAAGCAGATTTTTAACATATTTATCACGGCCTATTTTCAGCAGTTAAACTAATACCATTTTAATAAACACAACCACTTACCCAGCCAGGTAAGCCATACATTTTTCTCATAACTCACTAACATAAATAGTCGATAATTTATTGTAGACACAAAGAAAATAATTTGTTTTAGATCCCATTGCTATGTTGTTACTATGTGTACTAACTTAGTAAGTGTGCACTATGTTTTGCCTATAGGTATAATGCACTGTGCATATCTGCCCAAGGGTACAACTGTTACTTGTAGTATTACTTTGAATTAAGGTCAAAGACAATTCTCTTTGTCCTTATTTTTTTATTGGTGTTTCTCACTCTCTCTTGCTCATTTCTTTTGTAAAACAAAGTTAAAGCGTAACTTCTACAGCTAAGTGGTTAATTTCACACATAGTAAATGGCGCAGGTAAGTTAGCCAGCTGGACAAGTTGTAAAAAATTAGGCAGGAACAAATTTACATTACTACAGTATAGTTACTGCTCACTCTAATAGATATCCAAAAAAAATCTACCTTCAAATTAGTAGTTGTATGGGGAAGCAGTCAGTTGACAACTTAGTCTGGCAACTTAGTTGACATCCAGAACCTTGTAACTTCAGCTGCCCTGGTAAATGACATGATAAACTAAGCTTGTGCAGCTAGTTTTGTCTAGCTAGCCACAATTACTGTACCCAATATTGCTTAGTAACTGTGGTAGTGGGGATCTAAAATAGTTAGAGCATGCTGTAGTTTCCAGCTGATTTAACTATGGTCGCCATTAATGCTGCGCGACGAGACAATACCAAGTTACCTTACCTAGTTACTATTTGGAGGGAGCCAGGCTAGTCCCCCGTTGCATGCTAATGGGCATTAGCCCGTATGCGCAATGCCTGCTTACTGTCTGGAGAATTTCCTCAGCATTGGGGGAAAGCCCCATGACCAGGTACGGCCATGCATGGGAGTGTTAAGCTAAGCCTGGCTATCATACCATTAAGTGGTGGATATACCAAAATCAGACTAAGGAGTTGTTAGGGAGGATGGTGGGAGAAAAACTTGACTACCTCTTGCCCAAGTGACTGCTATGACTCGCAAGTACGCTTGCATGCACTCTATTGCGTGCGCAGAGTATACTCTCCCTCCCTATCATCTGCACGGTGCTCTACATGTATGTAATTACCATCTTACTTGTGGTTACCACTTTGTGGTTAGCCGACCCCTGTGGAGAGGGACTAGTAGGCTCCCTAAGTTAACCTCATTTAACTGAGTTAAATAGCATTTATTAGTGCCTGCTGCATGCCTATTCATTGGAACATATTAACATCAATGGATGTGTTTTCAGGAAACAGTCAATCTTCGCCTACTGCACTTCTGGAGTGCAGTGAATTCTTTTTTAGAGAAAATGGCTCACAAGTCTGTGTTCCCAACTGCTATACATGGAGTCAATATGGGAGGAAGCCAGCTATGTTTATCGATGGAGTAGTGATATTTATGGCTGTAATAGGTAGTACTGCAGCTGTTATAATTTTAGTTATATCTTGTCTCAAACCTAAAAGAATGTAAGTACACATAATACAACTATATTTTCATTATCACTAATTGATATTGGCAAATTTTTATCCTTGTATTGCAAGTTACCATGAACTAGCTACTTGATTTCATTTTACAGGTGCAAATTTCCAGCAATATTTGTAGTGTATATGGCAGTGGATATCCTCATTCTTGGTGAGAGATGTTGTGTTTATAGTCATCATTTTATTTCTTACTTGTATTTTTAATAGAATTTTTAGTTTTGGTGAGTCATATGGATAAAAGAACCTTGCACTGCTTATTTGAAAGTCTGAGAATTGTAACACCATTTTGCATTATAACAGGTACAAACACTAGAAATTATTAACCTTAGAAAATAATGAGTGAGACTGAAAGATCACTTCCATATTATATGACAAGTGTAATGAGTAATTTTACTATTTTTTCACTCATCAAGCTGCAATACATTTTCATTGATTATACTCACTAAGCATGTACTAAATTGGAGCATTTCAAGTGTTCAATATGGGAGACTAGTGAATGGTTGCTCAATGCAATAAAAAAATGATATTTGCATGAGTCAGAGTAAAATACATTTTTGAGCACACATACTATTTTTTTCATGAGCTCACATGCAAGAGAAAAAATAGTATGAGAGAAAAATATGTTTACAATATTGTCTGCTAATTCAACATGTTCTGCTCATCACTCACTGTCCAATTAAAAATTTCATTATATCAATTGTTGATAAAAAAAAATAGAGCAACCCTTTCCCCTCTAATTATTTGAATACTTATCTCTTCATACAGATATGTCAGTTTTTGAGTATTTAATGACTAGATCATCATTCACTCTATCTGAAAATATTCATCACAAATAAGACCAGAAAATAATATATTTATAACATTTTGAGATAAATGTTAAATTAGATTGCATTACATCCCAATTTACAGAACTGCTCTTTTCATATATCTTGCTACAATTGGCAGTATGGTGGTTCTCTCATACTACTATACTTTTCTGGATGGTTTTCTTTCCCTTTCACTTGGAGATATTCAAGACTTCTGGCAGACTCAAATAATATGTACACATTATGTGTGCTATAATTGGAGTGTTATTTCCTCTGGTTACCATAGTTACATCTATGACCGTGTTTGGAGTTGAGAGTAGGAACAGAGCAAACAATACCACATCAGCAACAGAGCTGTTTTTGTCTGGAGGTCTTGGATATTCAGCTACAACACTACCTCCTATATTGTGCACACCTTCAGATGAAGACGCTGGATTCTACTCCCTAATCCTACCTATCTGCATCATCCAGGCTATCGGAAGCTCCGTGCTAATACTCTCATTATGGCACATACACAGGGTAAGTTAGGATGTGTGGTAGATGATGTGTGACTCTTGGAGAATAAAATGTACTGTCTCGTTTATTTTAATTTTATTTTTATTAATTTTATTATTTAATTAGTTAGTTCATTAGTTAGTTTTTGTTTGTTTGTTTATTTATTTAATTATTTTATTGATGTATTTATTTAATTGTTTGTTTTGTTTGTTCATTTATTTATTTTTTATTTATTTATATTTATTGATTTATTGATTTATTAAATTATTTATATATATTTACCTTGAGATTAATATAAACTACAATTCTTTGTAGAAAAAAAATTACACGATCTTTGCTAGAAGGTCTAATCTTACAGAAAAATATTAAAATTGTTATATAAACTGCCAAAGTTTATTTCCTTTAGTGTCTTTACTCCTTTAAAGAAACTAGCAGCTTTGCAGTTGAGCATAGAATGTTCCTCATCCAGTTGGTAGTTAGTAAGTTAGTTACAGATTGACTGACTGACTTACTTACTAACATACTTATACTTGTTACTTACTTTCCTACTTCTTTACATTTTATTTTTTATACATAGCAAAGTGCTATCAAGAAAAATAACTCGCCTAACCGATTCCACTTTGGAACACCTGAAAAGAAGCTCCTTCTGGTGTTTTTCTATTTTGACATCATGTTAATTGTTGTACTGGCTGCATTTTCAGTCAACACAAGATGCAAGAGTGAGTCTATAAAGAGTCGAGTGAAGTTCTTCATATGTGAGCAGAGAGGCTATGATCCAGACAGTCCCTGCAGTCGTTCTGATTCTTTGACGTTTCTACCGGGAACTATAATATCGTACATTATAGTAGGCTTGTTTCCTGTGGTGATTTTAGTCTATGCCATAAATGTCCAGGAGATGAAAAGAGCATTATTTTCTAAAAGAAAGGTTTATAAACTGAGCCGAACTTCAAAGTAAACACTATTTGTGTTGAAACTTGTTTATTTGAACTAATAAATATATATTGCTGACATTTACATGGTTAGTAAACTTATAATAAAATACCAAGTATTATAGGATTTATATCGTTCATGTTTTATGTACATAATATATTGGGGATACTAATTTTTTAACCTTCATTTTATACAAGTATCTACATAAGAAAGTTTAAACTTGAAATACTGGCTTCCTCACCTGCAAAACAAATTTGTCCCTTAATTTTGTCACTCCCCCTCCAGCAGCAAGTGTTGACTGTTTTATGCCTTGTAAGTGGAATTGGTGGTCACTAATCGACATGTCTTGTTGTGAACAGGTATAACTGCTCTACTTTATTATGAGCACCTCTAGTTCTGGAGGAGGCATACCACTTGTTATAAAATCTGGTCAGAGTGAGGATACATTGACAATCATTTTGCCATCTGAGAGAATGCAGTCTTTGGAAGTGGTGTGAAAGGACCAGAAATGTTTATCACAGATGACTGTGATGCTGAAAAGAATGCTCTCAAAAACATTTGGCCAGCAGCAAATCAGCTTTTATGTATTTTCCACTACCTACAGTGTTGGTGGAGGTGGCTATGGGATTCCAAGCATGGTATTAATAAAGCAGATAGGTAGCCCATCACTTACCTCATTCGAAGTCGCGTTTATGCAATCAATAAATTTGAATACAAGCTAAGATACAGCAATTCGATGAAAGCTGACACCCCAGACAATAATATTTTTGCAAATAATTTGAAACATAAAATATTAATCAACAATCCCCTGGGTAGATTTCCTAGAGAAGTTATATTAGCACTGACTCCTATTGTGCAGAAAAGGTTAGCACAAAGTAGCAAACACCAGATAAAAGTAATTCAGGAGGTAATTCATCACATAGATTTGAGTCTTGGTTGGTCTTTAGTGGATTTTTTTTGATGTTTTGATATTCACACCTTCAATCGTACTGCAGGATTATCGACTTTCTTGAGTACAACCAAATCCATAACCTGGAGATTTCCTTCTTTGCCATTTGGTAAATTTTTGTCGTCACAGCAAAATCATGTTTGAGTCACTGAACTAAACTCCAGTGTTGTTCAGTCTTCATCTCCTGATAATAGTTATCAGTAGTGGCTGGCCAATTAGAAAAATGTCCTGGCATTAGCGCTTTCAGGTCTAGATTACTTGGAACGAAGCTTTGAAATATTGAGCGATCTGATTGGTCGAATCTCTATAATGAATCAAAATAGATACCTCTTTCACTCTTCATAGAACCCCTCACTTTGAGGGCATTAATTTCTTTAGAATTCTCCCTGGATACAGTGCAGGTTTCTAAGGTTATGTTCTACAGTTCTAAATTTGCTAGACATGGAAATCTGTAAAGTCATATGGCCCTAGTGCCCTGAAAAACTCAGCATGCTACAGTTCAGGCCATTCGGGCTTCCAACTGTGCTAGATTCCATGGTCGCATTGTCTAGTTAGTTATTTAGATTGATGAACCATCTCTGTCACACTCCTACTGATTTCACAAAATGAAAATGACCTCTGACTTATCAGTTATTGCAGAGTCAGTTCGCCCCATATGTTTTTTATGCCGATCCAGTGACATAAGACCTGCTATTAGACTGACTAAGCAAGTCATTACATCCAGGCAGCTGCTATTTCATATGATATCCCTGGCATTATCTGTGTTAAGAAAAAGAAGCAGTTTCTTTTCTGCAGAGGCATGTGCACTGATGGAGACATTGCCAAATATGCATTATATCATTTCACGTAATGACTGACTGTGATGCCAACAGCTGCTTCTATGATCATGGCAAAACACTTCTCTATGAGAAAATGGTAAAGAATCTTGAAGCCCGCCGTCTCCTCCTAAAGTGTGGGGAAAGCCTTCCATTGAATGAGGATGTCTTGGAAGACCTCAAGTCCTACGTTATCCGCTACGTGTATGGTGATGCACGGAGTTCATCCTTGGATCTGGCCCGTGCAGCCAAGTGGAAAGGGCAGAAGAAGAAATCCCTGATGCGCCTGCCTCCCCGATGACGATAGTCAAACTCAGCACATCAAGCGTGCCAACTACTTGGCCTACATACAGCATCACCCTGATATGAAAAGACATCCCTCCCCTATCGGACATGGCTGGGAACTTGTCAATGGCCACTGTAAACCAGTGCGACACACACAACCCGCCCTTCCTCTTTCAATTCCAGTCCCTTCACTTTCACAGGCTGACTTTGATTCTAACTCTGACTCTGATTCTGACTCAGAAACTGAGTCTGATTATGAAGCTCTAGATTCTTTGGATGAATCTGACTGACTGAATGATAGTTATTTCCTTATTAGGTACCTTCATTTAATTGTATATTCTTTGACATTTGTTTATTATCTTGTCAAGGAGGAGACATCTAATCACAAAAATAACCTCAGAAATGGATTCCTTGCCCTCAAATTAGTCAAAAAAGAGATACTTGTGAGGTTTCTAGACCCTTTGATTTTTTAATATGGCCACCAGTGGCCATTTTGGATTTCACGCTCTACCAAGAGTTGGCCAAACTTCTCAGAGAGGCGGGGGAGCTTATTTTGTAATAAATACCCTAAAGTACCATAATCAACCATCAAACTTTGGTAGCCGGAGGTTGGTCACGGAATCACTCATTTTGACCCTACTAAAAAGGTGATTCGCTTCAATTTGTGTGTACAAATTGATTTGGATCTATTAATTATAGTTAAATGTTGGTTCTGGAAATATTTTATATGACATACAAGGGTTACTTAATGTAAGCTGATGCTTGTAGTAACCATTGACAATGTGATGGTACATGTTTTGTAAGTGGCAAAAAAATCCTATCGGGAAGTAGTTAGGGAACTACGCGCTATAGACGTGGCATTCTAGGTAAGCTGTGTCTAATTTTTTTGCCAACTACTTTAGGATGTTTTAGTAAATAATATGAACATAAAAACTAGAAGTATAATTTTGATAGTTTAGACTTTCATGAGTAATAAGTATTTCATGAATAATTCAATACAGAACTTTTAAAGTATCCATAAATAATTATAATTACCAAACATTTCAGCACACTATGCACTGGCTTTCATCAGTGGTGATTAAAATAATAAAAATAAAAGTAGTATTCTGTAATTGAATATATTAAAGTTGGACAAAAAAAACATTACTAGATGTCCAAGATATAGGGTTCCTGGTAGAAAATGTGGGGAAACAAAGTGGCATGTGTGCTATACAAATGCTCTGTGTAAGACCATTGGGTAGTTGATAAGTGAAATGCAATTGTAGTCTCGCATCCACCCAATATCTTCCTAGTTTCATCAAACTGCTATCCCTACATAGTGTGTAGCTAACACCAATTCTCTCCTTATTTCCATCAAACTGCTATCCCTATATAGTGTGTAGCAAAGAGTAGTGATAAATATGAAAACTAAAAACTGTTAACCTAGTCGCATCATATTCTTCTTGCCTGCCATGTGGGGGTGGGGAAGGAGAACGAGACCGAGGAGACCTGTATTTATCCTCGTTATCTGGTAAAAGTAGTTTGTTCTGCAGATACCATGTGTTATCATCAAAGCTAGTCTTGTAGTATTTAATGCACCCATCATTGTCGTTGGATGGGGCAGGTGAAAAAGAACAAGGAAAAATAGATTGGTTCTGTCTTGAGATCCCCTGCATTATTATCAAGGCTACTCTCGTGGTATTCTATGGTCCTGTCGTTGTCGGATGGGGCAGGTGAAAGAGAACGAGGAGACACGGAGCTCTCTTTTTCAGACATGTTACCGGGTATTATATGGTCCATGTCCATGATATTCAATACACCAAAATGCATTTGTTGAACTTAACTAACAGGTATCACTTATATTTAAATCGTCTTTATTTCACCCGTCATAAAAACTAAGATTGAAACTTTATCACATTCCAGGGTGAGGGAAAAGCAAAGATAAAATGTGTGAAAAAACTTGGTCGTCGCCAGGGAATCGAACCCAGGGCCACTGGTTTTAGCCACCAGTGCTCTAACCACTGAGCTACGACAACCCACGACTTCCAAGCCTCACACATTTTACCTTTATACTGCTGAGTAGGACTGCAATGCTGCAGTCTCGTACTCAACAGCCACCAATTATGTGCCGTCAGAACACCTATTCGGTGTCGACCAGAAACACCCCTGGTGACGACCAAGTTTTTTCACACATTTTATCTTTGCTTTTCCCTCACCCTGGAATGTGATAAAGTTTCAATCTTAGTAAGTATCACTTATCAAATTAATTAAAAAGCCATTTATTACAGGTTTCCATAAACAAAGTACGCTTGTAGCTTTATAATTTTAATTACTTAAAAGGTTGTTAGAACCTGTAAAAATCTTTTAGACTTGCAAGAGTGACATTTTATGCACTATTTACATAGTAGAAAATTATGATCAAACCCTGAATTCCGCTTTGGTTACTGTGAAAATGGAAATCATTGACTCTGAATATGTGAACCCTTAATGAATACAGAATGTGCGTCAGGTCATACTGAAGTCAGACTTTAAAGTGCGAAATAGCAGCTTCATTCTACTGTTTCTTTTATGGTGATTCTTACCAGATAATGTGTTCAAGTTTGGTGCACGTATAATTGATGTATTTCTGTAAACATTGACTACACATTAGGTCATATTTCAGTTATATTTATGCCTATGCACAACTTTTGGCCACAATCACATTCTTGCATGTCTGCCCCCTCTCTATATAGAAATGATTTTTGTCAAGCCGATGGATTGAGTATAGCATCAATTCAAAAATTTATCGTACGGTGGTATCTTTGAAGAAATTCACAAAACAACAACAACAAACAAGACAGATTATAATTAGCTACAAGTGTTCATTAAAGTGGTAGAGTGGGAGGGTGGGAGGACAATAATATTCAATACACCAAAATGCATATGTTGAGCTTAACTATACAAGTATCACTATTAAATTAATGTGATATACAGCTAATGTAAATACTATTTTATAACAATGCATTCTCAAACAGAATACTATGTACTTTATGGCACTACAAACTATACAATCAGTACTGTTCTCTAAAAGTCATTGTGCTTGAAGAGCTGCTGCACACCACTCTATGAAGCTTGCAAAACCAGCCTGAGACACAACATCTTCCAATGCCGATCGCACACGAGGTTGAATGCGCTTAGAAAACCACACAACAACTTCAGCATCACATACCTTAGGTGGGGTAGTGAAAGGAATAACAGAGAAGTCATCACTGATGAAGAAAGCTACTAATGTCTGAGATAGCACCATAGCAGTTTCATATATAATATAAATTTTGTCCTTTGAAAAATCAACAGAGCCATCACCAACACATATGCGAATGGTGTGGGTAGCTGCTAGTTCATATTCATCTTCATTATAGTGATCTTTGACATATTCCAACATCTTGTGGCCCACTGGTAGCACTGCTGCAATTTTACCATTATTGTTAGTGAGATGAAATGATGCTGGAAGTAAATTCAAAACCCTTGGATTAGTATTGAATTCGTGGTTGCAGACTTTACTACAAAATTTTACAGTCATACCACTCATGTTCATTGTGAGTCCAACAGCAGCAGCATTCATGCAGTTATCACAGCGATTAATGCAATACCAGCAACGACGCTTTGTTAGGCACTTAGAAGGGACTCTACATAACAAGAATATACACCTCTAAAAAAGTTCTCAGCTGACATTCACTAACAATAAAAAATGCTTCTCTAAAATCAGCTTAAGTAAAAACAATTCTACACTATTTTTCTGACCTTCACTGGCAACGAAAAAAAGTCAAACTTCAGAAAATCTCGTTGTAAATTCAAGAAATAATAATTATTGTTAACTTATGTTAGTATACCATCCTTCAGCAAAATAATAGCCTTGTTAGCCTTTGTTAAAAAATTTCGTCAAAGTTTCTGGGCCCTAGACTTTCATTAGTATTTAAAACAAAATGTTCTAGCTACATAAACTTCGAAATTGATTTAGGTTTTTGACGACTATAGAGTTGTAGATGCTGTTCGTCACAGAATTGTGTCTGTACCATTACTTACAATTGTGAAAGTTTCTAACCATTCAATACTCGCTGTCAGTGAGAAAACTAATCTAATGTATTGGCGCAAAAAAAAAATTTCAAAGCAAGTAGCTAATTTCTCTTGTTTGGAATAAGAAATATATTGCTGCTGTTAGAACAGCCAGTTTGTGACCCACTGCTTTCTGCTTGTTTAAAATAAGAAACAAAAAATCCAGAAATAAGAAGAATTAAACATAACCTAGTGGGTCACAATAACACTTTTTAATATGCCTTACAGGGACGCAATACGGTGAAATATTGGGGTAGTTTGATTTGTATTAATCTCTATGAGAGCTCCCGAGTTGGTACACGATAAATGTAATCTATAGCAGTGTTAAGCAAGTGAACAGTGATAGCAGTTTAAATTGATGGTAATTTAGTCTTTAATGCAGTAACAGTAATTATTGTAACTGTGTATGTGAGTAAGGGGGCTACAGAATTGAACTACAGAAATACACTTACTGCAAGAGTTACCATAGGTTACCACAGCAATAAATAGTTAAGTGTCAAGCTAAGCCTCATAATGGAATCCTGATGGAGAAGAATAGTATAGGATATTGGAACACAAATGGGTAAGTAAGTGCAGCCCAAGTGATGATACGGACAAGTGGAATAATACCACACATAAGGACAATCTTTATCTTCACTATAATAAATCCATCATCAATCTTGTCACATCACCTCTAAACCATTTATGACTTTCCATAGTTGCATGGTTACTGTAACTTTAGGTGTGGCTAGCAGCAAGACTGAGACAGAACATTATATATAACTTAATCAATATATTAATATTAAACTATAGCTCAACATTTAAATTTTAATCTTTTAATCCCTGGCTAATCTATAACATGAGCAATGTGCCCAACCCCCCCCCCCCCCACCTTTTTTTCATGCCCAGATTTACTAAAATTGCTAATGCTTGTCACTAATCCTTAATGGCCCCACCGGCACAACCTAAATTTACCTAATTTACCTAACCAGTGCAAACCTTACTTAGGTACTGCCTCCAAGCGCTGTAACTTTTACATACTTTAAGGTTATGTATGATAATGATGACTTCAGTTGAGCACGTGCCTCTGGTTAGCTCCAGTTAGAAACTTAAGTAAAAAATCTCAATGGATATTAGAAATTTCTGTTGATGTAAAAATCACATGCACAACATTGAGTCAGTTGGTATAGCAAGATAGCTGACAAGAATTCTTATAGGCTGCACACATGCTAGTATATCCCATGGACAGCAACTTATCTCACAATAAGCTATAGCCATCTCATTGACGTCAACCCCAATCTCCCCCAATCTCCATATCCAGATCAGAAGAATGTAGCTAAACTAACTAGCACAGCTAGATCACTTCTGGACTTGAGAACAATGTTGAAACTACCCCTGCTCTTCTGCCATGCATTGATTATGGCCTACGAGCGTTCTCAGTATGCATCTTGTGATAAGGGGACTTACCATACAGTTCTTCAATTAGAGAAATATATTAGTGGATGTGGCCTATAAGAATAAACATTATGATGCAAATTTCTCTGCCAACTCTCTATAGTATGGAGTAAGCATGACAACTCGGCATGTATATGTATGATTAAATATCACTGGTATGCCCCCATAGTTTTAATATGACTAAATTAAGCAGCCCATGTATGCATCAGCATACAAGTGATTATTATTATTTACAAAGGCATTCGAACTAGTGTATCCCTCTCCCTGTGTTTCAGCCTAATTGGTTTACACTTCATGAGATTCTCAACCCCTCCCTTCTAAAGAAATCGAAGAATTAGTAACCTTTTATCTTGAGCATGTGGGAGAAATGAGTTGAAACTAGCGAATCCCATTTGGTGCAATGCTGTATTCAGCGTAAGACGCATGCTTTCTTTAAAATGAGAATCTTTACATAGCATTTCAGCTGTTTGCTGGCAACTTCCACTATTAATCAGTGTTGTGACTGATAAATCTGCACTTGATATGAACATGGCCATGTTAAACTGTAAGCCTGGATCATATTTATGGTAGATGGCATAGGGCTTATCTGGAGTATACCCCTTGGAGTCATCACCAATAGCGAAGAATACAGTAACACCTTTGTCAAATCTGCTTCTGCAGCAACCTTCAGGTTCACAGTGAAATAACAAGCGGTGTCCTGAGGGAAGCTCCAGTAGTCCTGTAGTTTGATTTAAGTTGAAATTAAAGGGAAGGAAGCTCACATCCTTGACCTTTGAAGGGCCTTGGGCGGGTCTTACACCTTCCTCACGGAAGACTTCCAAGTCTTTCTTTTGAGCTGGGTGAACCATAAACATCTGCTCACAGTCCTTTGGTGGAGATCCAATGATACCCTTTGCCCAGTGGGATTTCCTTAGCTTATCAGGAATCGTTGCCTTTTGTATTTCCATTTGTTGAGCTGATGTATAGAAGATCTCTTTTACACCTGGTGGAATAAACTGATCCCTTTCACTGTCAGGTGGTACATGATAGAGCCCCCCTTCTTGATTGATGAGGTATCTGTTTGAAGGTATGGTAACTTCCACATCAACAACCACGTTAATGATTCCCATATGAGCCAAAAAGAGGTTACACTTTTTAGGGCCTACAAAATATTTCTTTGGGTCCTTTTCAGCGGCAACTCCTAGAATTTCTGGTGATACTAAAACTTCATGCATAGTTGTATATAATTTTTTGTCTTCTGAAGTGGGTAATGTATTATTGATTAATACATGAATGGATGGCATAATCTTGGCATCAGAGGGTGATAACAGAATTTGTCTGCATCTCACAAAGATTTCATATAAGTTTTCCGAATTCTGGAATCTTTTGACATTGTCATTGCATGGAATATCCAGGATAGCTATTCCGCGGAAAAACAAGCTGACACAAAATTGGTACAGCCAGTGGCCATAAACAATCTCCTGAGCTTCAAGAGGTGATGCAGGATTTGAAACGTCATAAATCCTTTTAAAAAATTTATTAACAAATTGTTCTTCAAATATTCCAAAAGATTGCTCACATTTAGAACATAATATAAACCAAGTTAATTCTTTCGGTGATTTCAATTGTGACAGACTTGTTTCCGTTCCACATAATCGAAATAGTCTTTGACTTGTAGTCTTAATAAGTCCCGAAGAAAATGCATCAAGAATAGCTTTAGGTATAACGTGACTGTGCTGCAAGCCTTTATGTTGCTTACCAGATTCTTGTTTAATTTTTGCTGACTTCAAGTTTGTCAAGCAGAGAAGACAGCGCTGACACTTATTTAAAGCATTACCATTTGAGATCAAAAACATCATGCAAAGGTCCAGGTACTTGCTGCCATCTTCATCTATGTAGCAATGATCATGAGCAGAACCAAGCAAGTTAACTGCTTCAGTAGCATATTTAATACATTCATTCCATACTTGTTTTAGTTTTACATCTTTAGGTGAAATAGTTTTGGGAAGTTTCTCAATGCCTTCATTGCAGAGCTGAAACAAGGATTTGCCCTTGAGAAGTCTCATTTCCTGAATATCATTATCACTAGGTGAGAGTTGCAAAATTTTCGTACATGTAGTGATGCATCTCTCATACATCCCAAACTGGTAGCACCCATGAGCAAATGCTATGAATCCTGCCCCATCTAAAAGAGAGAGAAAGAATGAAATCTATTAAATCTATACACCGAAAAAAAACAGTAATAAAAAACAGCATAGCCGACCTAAGGGTGTCTGTCACTGATGGATACAATGACCACACACACTTTCTATCATATAATGCTGGTTCATCTCATCTGAACTTTATTGCAAAAGTTTGCACATTTGGGCTATTGTTATAGACTACTATAAAAACAAGAAAGACATACTGTATAGAAAATAACCTTTTCCCTGAACTGCATATTTTTTTTTTACTGCTACACTATATTTTCCCATCACACTGCAGGAGATGAACTTAAAGTCTCCATCCTCTAGTTTGAACTAGCTGCAAGGAGAGCATTCCATTTTGTTTTGTACATGATGACCTATAACTGGCTTCATTTTCCCACCATACTGCAGGAGATGCTCCCCCCCCCCCCCCCCCC
>WLWD01000054.1_pt1:52500-76473 | contig 76473 bp, 66 predicted proteins | sample 6712731 | NCBI WGS metagenome assembly WLWD01 (sample SAMN12718690, study PRJNA576275) | sponge metagenome | isolation source: marine sponge | host: Mycale hentscheli | place: New Zealand: South Island, Marlborough, Capsize Point | collected 2014-11-01 | reverse complement strand
GACATCCGTAAACAAATGTTGGGCATTATGGACCGACACAAGTTGGACGTGGTGTCCTGTGGGAAGAATGTGGTGAAGGTGCAGAAGGCCATCTTGTCAGGCTTCTTCAGGAATGCTGCTAGGAAGGTGAGCAGGAATAAAAATTAAAAAAAAAAAGGATGATGAGTTTGGTAAGGTGGGAGTGTAGAAGGGAACGTGTGGTTTGGTGGACACTGAACGTGCTGTTCTAGACTGACTCGTCAGCAACTTGATTTGATTATAGAAATGGTTGTTGTTTTGTTTGTTTGTTTTTTGTTGTTGTTTGTTTGTTGTTGTTTTTAATAGCAATAACAATATTTAATAAATATTATTTATATTGGGGTAGAAAGGAGAAGTATGTGGCAAAGGAGCTCCGGAAGTGTTTGAATAGTTTTATAGCATTCAGCACCTAAATGAAGTAGTAGATGGCTATGACTGTTATACCAATAGAGAGATTATGGACTTCACACTTCCACCCCTCCCCTCCCACCCTTAAATATACATTCTTTATTTGTGGTTACAGGACCCTCAGGAAGGCTACAAGACTATAGTTGACAACCAAGTGGTGTTTGTGCATCCATCAAGTGCTCTCTTTAATCGTCAACCCGACTGGTAAGGGATAGCAATAATATCAGACTGATAGTGGGTACATGGTATAAGTATGTATACTATATTTCTGTACATATTTCAATCACACTCATTAGGCAGTGAGTCATGTGACAGTGCCAATTCATTGAGAATAGGTCTTATTGTATTAGAGAAAATGGTTGAATTACATAACATTTTCTAAACTACAAACTTGAGGAATACGCCTTCAAACATAAAACATTTGGTGTTTTAACAACAACAATTTTGTGAAGGTTATTTGGCAGAGCTAATGAACTGGGGGCTCATGTTGATAGATTGATTGTATACTGTGGGTTTACAGTAATTGATTTAGTATTGCAATATTGAACAGGCTCCTCTACCACGAGCTAGTGCTGACCACTAAGGAGTACATGAGAGAGACGACCAGCATTGATCCTAAGTGGCTTGTAGAGTTTGCCCCAGCATTCTTCAGGTTCAGTGACCCTACCAAGCTCAGCAAGAGAAAGAGGCAGGAGAAGGTAGAGCCGCTGTACAACAGGTGGGGATATGGAACTGGGTTGTTATATTTTCTGTGGCTATGCTGTTGTTGTGATTTGTACAGATACGAAGAACCGAATGCATGGAGAATTTCAAAACAGAAGATTCGAAAATAGACTCTCCAGAACTTTTTTTTTTTTTTTTTGTACTAATTTACAAACTTCACATCATTCTACTGATACAATTCTCCTTGTCACACTTTATAATATAAATGGCAGCTTTTTCTCACATGATCATCGTCTTGTTCATTTGTATTCTCTAGTAAGTTGCGACGCGCAAACCTCCTCTTACCATCAACCTGTTTTTCTGACAATTTTTGTTCCGAGACTAATATTTCCTGGGGGTGGGTATGGGAGTGAATATGTTTGGGACTAAAAATACGAGAGTGGCCACTTAAAAGAGTGGTAGCGTAGTCGGAGTGCAGGGATCAAAAGTAAAAGCTGATGGTGGTACTATGTATGTTTACCTGTCTACTCTCAGTTCACATGTGTGCGCTTGGTCTCTTACTTGCCAACATTTTATAAAATTATTTATGTATAGGTTACATCACGAGGTGGAGGTCGGTATGGGATTTACACAACCGAGGGCCGAAGGCCCGAGGATAGTGTAAATCCCGTACCGACCGCGCACCGAGCGGTGCAACCGACTTGTACCATGGCTCTAGGCTATAAGAAACGCATAACAACCTTTTTTTCTGTAGCCTCATTGGTCGCCGCTTCGCTTAGCTACAGATCGTAATTCTAGGCCACGGGCAAAAAATATTCACCTCCTAGGCGGTGTATAAGTGATTTATTCACCCCGAATTGAGAAATCTGATTGGACGGTTTGAACGAACCATGGTATAAGTCTTGACAAGTTTCATTGTACGCTTTATTTTTTGTGCAAGGCCACCTATTTCAAGAATTTAAATTCATTGGATGCTGTTACTTGACAGCACTCTTGAAATGATATAGCTACGACGTAGCTTGCTACCCTTATTTACATATACTGCTACGATAATGTCACTTATAGTTCAAAGGGTGTTTTATCACATACAGGCAAGATAATAAATCTTGGTTGTTTTTATCTTAAAGTGTGGGTTGTGCCATATCTCTAGTCTGTAGTGGTGTATCATGGACCGGTCTTTGTCAGATTCTGGTGCACTGGATGAGACAACTATACTCTTCCTGCTACTTGTGTGGCACTGTCATATAACTCTCTCAATGGCACAGATGTCTCCCTCTACGTGGATGTTGGAGTCAGAGCTGTCAATGTAGTGATGGCAGAACGAATTCTTCTTTTGGGAATGATAGTCAGCTGCTCAACTGGCTGTCTCCAACATTATTGAAGCATGTGTTATTGGCTTTCCTGGTGTTGTGAACAACCTGGTCTATGAGCTTCATTATAAGCTTGATTCCAATTCCCCCATTTCTAAACTGCTATGGGTTTATTGAATCTACAATGGACTGCTTTGTAGTGCCCAGGTGTAGCAAGAGCTGTCATATATTTGTGTACTTTTCTATAATTGCTTGTGGCATTCTACTTTCATTCATAACTGCAGACTTGGTTTTTGCATTGTACATAAAAGGAAGAAAAATTAGGAAACAAGAAACCAATATGTTAGGCTTATCCAACAAGACTATTTCAGATTCAGATTTGAGAGCATTAAAAACAATTTTGATATTATTTGAATCATTTTTTATAATAACTTTCCTCCCGTCAGTTTTTTATATCATTCTTGAAGTATTAGAAGGGGCATCTGCTCACTTGGTGGAAGTAGCTCTGGCTTCAATCATTAATATAGCATTTAGCTATAGTGGATCCACTCATTGTATTAATGAATGCTGATGCTAAAAATGCTTGTAGGAAGTTTCAGACTGACATCACAAAAGCATGGAGCACAAGAGGGAAAGGTGACTTTTCTTTGCGTACCTTTTTAGTTTGTCAATCGTTGCTCTGTGATGCAGTGTCATTTATTGCTTTAGTTGGTCTAGTTTGTAAATTCAGCCATTTATTCCTACTATTCCAGCTTGTAATTAACAGTAGTTGTTGATTTAGTCAATATAGCTTTTTTTTTTTTTGGTTTAGTCTGTGATGCAGTCATTTAGCTATTCTTTTTTTAACGTTCTATAATACCAACTTCGTGAAGTAATAATTTGTCAGTTTTAGCTTAAAAAAACGCTCAGCTCTTTTTCCACGCGGCGTAGCGCGGGAAATTTGAATTTCCCAGCTGCTCATTGATGTCGGAGCTCTAAATGGCTGTGCTAAAGTATCTGGCTAAAGATTACCTCACCGAAGTAAGTAACTGTTGTGTCGATTCGTATCCAGTACGTGGCATTAATATAATGGATAGTGTTATACACTAAGTTACCCCATGCTGGTAGGCACTTCAAAAACAAAGAGCACAGAACGAACGCATGATGGTACCTCTTCCCCACCACATTGAGTTTGTTGAAGATTATATACATAAAGGAATTAGTCCAGTTGAATTAAAGCATACAAAGCCATGGATACAAGTTGGTAAGATTTAACAACTCTTTTACAGTATTGCTGTGATAATGGTATTATAACAGTGTCTCAAGAAGACCATCATGTAGCATATTTCCCTTCCATTTCAATTCATGACTCAACAATTGCTTCAGACTTAAATGTATTGGTGAAGAATACTATGCCATACTTGGAAGAAATGAAAAGCAACCATGAGTTAGAAGCTTATGAAGAGACACAAAGGTGAGTTAGTATTTTAAAACTGGAACTAACATAATTAGCATATCAGCAATTTTAAAGAGTTATGGAGATAATAAGTATATTATTAAAAGGTCATAGCAAAAGCTGTAATTTACATGGCAATCTAGTTGTCACTTAGGCATATACTTTTAATTTTAGTGATTGTGATAGCATGGAAGACTTCTTAACTCTGTCTCAAGATATTTCAGCAGCCATGGAGAAATTTATGGACTGTCCATCAGACTTGAGTGACCATAATAATCATCTGAATGAAGAAGAATTTGCTCCTCCGAACTTACTTCATGACAGGCTATCATTGGATGAAAGTAACTAATTTTTTTTTTCATTTCTGGCCAATACTTCTAACTTTTTCCTGTAGATTTTAATTCCTTCTTTTTGGAAGATTTGGAATCACACCTACATTTAGAAGGTCTACTTCAGCTTTTGCCTAATGTGGATAGTTTAATATCTTGCTTACAGCCTAAAACACTGCAAGACCCTTTTTTGGATGATCAAGGAAGACCATATTGCTTCACAGAGTAAGTGTTTTATTCTGTAAAAAAAAAATTTAATTACTTTTCTCCTTTGATTTAAGGCCATGCCAGATAAATTCTTGTAAGTTTATTTATTATTATTTTTTCTTCTGAGCAATTGGTGGTGGTAAAGAAATGACCCCACAAGTGTCAACCTGTATTACAACAGGAAAAACAAAACAAAAACTATAGATTGTTTTTGGTCATTAAATTTCTTTTTCAAACGAAAGTGAATGCAAAATAAATGAACTAGAGCACTGAAGTGCAAACCCTCAGCGCTAGTTAGCTAGTATGATAAAGAAAATAATAGGAAAAGTGTAGAAACAAAAAAAAGAAAGAGAAGTGGCATGAAGAGAGGCAGGAAAGAGAAAAAGACAATGAAGAGGGACAAAAGAAAGAGGAATGAATTAAAAAAGGTAGGAAGAAAAGAAAAAGGAAGAAGAAAGAATAAAAAACAGTACACGAAAGAGAAAAGAAAGGAAAAGGTATGAAAGAAATAAAAACAGTAGGAAGAAAGAGGAAAATAAAGAAAAATAAGGCAAGAAGACAAAAGGAAAAAGAAAAAAAAACAGGATGAAAAAAAAAGATGAAAAAAAAAAAATAGCGTCGACAAGGATTCGAACCAGAGACTATTGGATTAGTTACTTGCTCACTCAACGACTACACAACGCAACTCCTCACGCTGAATTCATGTAATTGTTAGCTATTTAAAAGTTGATTTTCAACGCAAGCTGGCTCACGTGACAAGTAAGTTTTTAAAGGGGCGGTTCCCACTGTAAGCCTACGATCGCACGGCTCTGGAAAGACTCGCTTTTTTCTGGAAAATGAAGTCCAAAATCAATATTAACTTTACACTCGAACCTCTCTTATCCGTTCGTCTAAGTTACGGACACCTCTGTCTACCGGACACAAACTAAAATAATTGACTGCGTACGGATCGTCAATGTAGTCGGAAAGCTACAAAATTAAACGAATAAAATCGGGAAAATATTTCGCGCATGGCACTGCGAGTGTATTCGATCGTAGCGTTGTGTGTGGAGTTGGAGCAGGGAAATCAACAGGCAGTTAGTGCGTCTACCGCTAGTTTTACTCAGAACTCGTTGACCGGCGGCATCGCTGCTAGTTCTTCTCAAAACTCTTTGAAAGGCAGTGGGGCTGCTAGTTCTTCTAAGAACTCAACGACCAGCGGTGGTGGAGGCAAGGTCGCGGTAACTAAACGCAAACGTAGCGTTTTAACTCTAGAAAGAAAGCTGGAGATAATATCAGTAGTTAAGAAAGGGAAGTCATTGAGGCAGTGTCTGGACAGTTTGGTGTTCCGAAATCTACAGTGAATGATATTTGGACATGAACGAAGAAATTGTAGAAGATGTTTTGCAAGAGAGAGAAGAATCTGAGTCCGAAAATGAAGATGAAACTTCTTCAAATGCAGTTACTCCATCGCAAGCTTGTGTTGCTTTCGATACTGCTTTGGAGTAGTTGGAGTCCAAAGGCAACACACATCCTGCACATCTTATGCTGGTAAATAGTTGGAGAGACGATGCAGCTCAGCGTAGCTTGAAATCTATGAAGCAAACTAAAATCACTTCATATTTTAAATAAATTGATTCATGTATTTACAGGTGTTTTTGTTAATTTTAAGTAATATACTAATTCAATTATCAAATAATTAATTGTATACACGGTTCATCACCGAATAAATTAAGTATTTCTGAGTTACGGACATTTCTTAGTTACGGACACCCCTTGGTCCCAGACTGTCCGGATAAGAGAGGTTTGAGTGTATTGGAAGCATGTGACTTTACAGGGAAAAAGTGTGAGCATTGTGGGACCTTGGCAACTTCGAGAAAAAATTTGTTTTTTGTTTTTTGCACCATCATATTTAAAATGCTTTTAACGAGGACGATTCTGAGTTTCCTGATTCAGTTTCAAGTGGAAAGGAGGGAGATGATGTCTACCTTTACAGTGGACCTAGTGTCAGGGCTGATGAATCAGAATACAGCAGCTCTGACTCCGAAGTTAGACGGAAACATTTCTTACCCTGGTAAGCTCATATTTTAGTATTTTTTATCAAAAAACAAAAACAAAACAGCCTTCTTGTTAGCGTAGCTAGCAAGAGAAAGGTATTAGCTTCACTATGATATGTTTTTTTATGTGTTATTCTTGAGACATTTTTTAATTATAAATCTTTTACTGTTGTTGGTTGTTTTGACCATATTCAAATTTTCAACAACAAAAAATTCAAATTTGTTTATGTACTTATAAGCAGTGGGAGGGGTTGCTAGCTTTTAGGATGTGTAGTACATATTAGGTTAGGTTTACAATTCACAACAGCTGAACATCAAATTTGTTTTGTTTTGGAGTGTTTTAGGGGTGTGTACTGACGGGAGTAGCCCTGATGATGTGTTCCAACTTGGCGTAGACGTACAGGGGTTGGACGTACTTCATAATGTTACAGCCAGGATAAGTTGAGTATCATTTGTATATGTGTATGTCTTGGAAGGCCGTGTGTGCATGACAGTTGTAAAATACACTAATAGCAAACAAAAACATTGTGTTGTGTTTGTATTGTTTTAGAGGAACGTATTCGTACAACCTTCGTGGTGATCTTTACCAACCTAGAGTGGGTTGGCTGTATAGCCTTACGAGTAGAATTTCACATTTGACATGCATTTGTATATGTATTAGTATGTTACCAAATTTACGCATAAACTATGCTGCTATTGTGATCGTAGATAATTTCGATATTACGCTAAAATTTGGTGTTTTGTTTACAAAACATTTTTTTTGAGTGTCTTTATATATATGCAGTGTTGTGCTTTTGTAACTGTCATAAAAAATGTATATATTCTTCTGGAAATTCTTGTTGATTTTTTCCAACTTGACGTATAACGCAGTGATGCTCTTTTTGTGCCTGAGATGACAGTCACCCCCTGTGCCTGAGATGACAGTCACCCCTGTGCCTGAGATGACAGTCAACCCTGTGCCTGAGATGACAGTCACCCCTGTGCCTGAGATGACAGTCACCCCCTGTGCCTGAGATGACAGTCACCCCTGTGCCTGAGATGACAGTCACCCCTGTGCCCAAGTTTTATCTTTTTTTTTTTGTCAAGTGTTCATAAATGGTTTTTAATTTTTATGTACAAGTATATACAAGTAATATTGTCAACACTTTTTTGGTAGCTAAAATGTATGGAATTGTTAGGGGCGGTAGAATCACCTAACAAGTCTTATTATTTATATCGCTGGAAAGCTCAAAGCAAGCTCTATAAGGTAAAGTTTGTTCGTAAGGGTTTAGACAAGCCAAAAAAAAAAAAAACAACAAAAAAAAAACAACAAAAAACTGTAATTAATTTGATTAACCGTTGTTGCTCGAGGTCGTTACCGCGCGGTAAAATTAAATCCGGAAGGAAAGGGTTGAGTCTATTCCCTTGTAATGGTAACTTAATCTACATCCAGACACACTGGAAAAAGAAAGAAAATATATAAATAAATTTGAAAATAAATGAAACCAAAAAAGCACCTTGTCATGTAATGGTCTGGTCCATGTAGTAGTAACTATGGATGAGAGTGTCCACTATCTAGTGAACACACTTAGATAAAGTGAGTACAGGACAGTACATCCAGGCACAGCCAAAGCAGCTGGATGTCTTGCTTTACGTTTCTTAGGCTTTACCATGTTATCAAACCATTCACTTTTTTCCTTCTTCGTTTGTGTGCACTTTTCTTCTCTAGTTGGCTTCAAGCACTCCTAATGATGTGCATAAGACTTTACTACTAATAGCAGAACTAAAAGGCAGATCTAACTGATTAAATGTAAATATATCACATCACCCTGGTTTTCACAAAAAGCAGCTGCACTGAGTTGTGACAGCAGGAGCAACTCCCAATAATACTCGAAATGAACCAATGTAGATATACCAAACCTTTGGCACACCAGTTTACCACACCCACCTATTGCATATCATGACATTATATTGTGCTACACAGCTGGACTTAAACTAGACTTCACTATTTTTACAAGTTAACAGTAACAATAATTACAGTAACTCACAACTTTCTCTTGAATGAGACCATGCTTGAAGAAGTACATCACTGGTACCTCACCATCGTATTTACAGAGTGCATGCATGCCATCTGGATCCATGCTTTCACCGGTGAAAAACTGATACTCTGAAAACTGGTCAAAGACCTACACAGAGAGAAAGATCCAACATTAGAAATTTAGTGGGGCTATTTTTACCTATGAAGAGCATACTACCCTTTTAGTAACAGATAAACAAACAGCTTCTGCTTCTCAAGCAACTACTACTACTACCACCACCTGATGGTAGTATTGGCGGCAATAGTACTACTACTACTACTACTACCACCACCACCTGATGGTAGTATTGGCGGCAATAGTACAACTACCACCACTACTACTACAGTGTTTCCAGCTTAAAGAGCGGAAACTTTGGAATTTTGTAGCAGTTACTCAATCCATTATAATTTTTGAAGTGTATATGATGAATGCTTGAACACTTGCACATTGATATCTTTCCATAAATTGCTTTTGTGGTAAGAGGTACCTGAAGTGAGAGTCTATAAACAGTAAATTTAAGTTTAAGCTAGAAAAAGAGTAATCCTTCTAATTTGATATGCTGATTATGTTAGATAAAGCTTCATTATGAAAAAAATTGGTGCCACAATACACTTTTATTCTGCCAAAATTTGGCATTTAACATAAAAAAGTGTTTAAGCCAGGAGTTCAGCAAATATTTAGTTAAATGTTGAAGAATCCGGCATCACATGGCAAAGTATGTTAAAATTATTATATATAAATTTCATAACTTTATCTTAAAATTTGAACTAATTAGCAGCTTTTTTTGTTAAATTTTGCATTCATATGGTAAAGATCACCAGTTTTTCAGTGAATCACTTGTTAAAGCAGTGCACCTGCGCATTTTGCTGGGCCAGTTAGTCGTTACTTAACCAATGCCGGCTTTATAGATGAACAACCCCTCATTTCCCACGACTGCTACCGGAGTTCTGGGCCGTTCATCAAGGTAAGATTTTCGCTAATCAAATATAGTCATGCAATGTCAATATCTTATTTTAGCTGGCAAAGTTTATAAATTAGATACGAGTTAGCTAGCAAGTTTCAATACCTTAGTCCTTCACATCATCTCTAGAACATGCAGACTGAGTTTGCACTTCAATGAAATACTAGTTGTAAGTGAATTGCCAATACTATTATCAACAAAGGTTTTGTCTTTATTATTGTAGTACTACATACTATAGAAAATGAAATTTCAAAATGGCTCCATAAGTGTCATAGCCTTTTACAGTTATGGCGAAAATTTCCTGCCTCTTCTTTAGACTGGCTGCAACAGTTCATTCACCACAAATTATTGATTGCCACTATTGCATTTTCTTCCTTCAATTATTGCTATTTGTATTATAAGAACTTTTTTTTGATGAAGCTGACAATAACGGTTGAAAGTGGTGTTATCAAAGTTTCCGCTATTTAAGCTGGAAGCACTGTACATCTTACTAAATTGTTAGTGCAACTAGTGGAAGACCTCTTGTACACACACACACACACACACACTTAATTCGTGCAATCTAACCATTAACCTTCTTCATTGCTGGGCCTGCTGCAGCTTTAAGTGAAGCCACTTGGTCACCAGGCAACTTCGCCATTAAGGCTTTCATGTAGGCCTGAAATGATAACACCAGAGCATTACATCACATACGACTGACAGTAGATAGTGTGAATAGGGTTTCATACAGAATTCTTTGCTGGGGGTGGGAGACACGTATACTTAAACCCTTACTACTTTAATAAATATGCCTATATGTAAGTGCACATACTTTACACTGATCAGTGTTTGGTCGCAAACATGATTTTATAATCTAGAACTCAACTTCAGCCTAGCTAATGAACAATATCAACTTCTAAAAAACTCTGTAACCAGCCCAACCCCGCCCCCCTCCTCTGTATGAAACCCTGGTGAATATGAAAAGTGCAGCAAATCTTAATTAAACCCCACCTTTTTCTTGACACAAACCCAATACTATTTGAGAAAAAAGAAAAGAAAAGAAAAGAAAAAATTTACTAACGAATTTTTAAAATTGTTTATCTACACTATTCATGGGATTTTGTCCCCCTGAAAATTATTGCGACCTTCATGGCAACATTTGCCAACAAATTTTCACGGAAATGAGAAATCGCCTGAAACTGTAGATTTGACTTCTCTTAAGTTCAAATAACCTTTGACAACTTAAGTAACTTGCCTTCATTACTTTCTGGTAATCACCCTTCTTTGCGAAGCCAGTCTCCTGTAGCCTGTTGTCCAAGACTACGTTGATACCAGACACAGTGCCAGAGTCATCAGCTCCTTCACCTTCTGCAGCTCCTTCTGCGCTGGCATTTCCACCGATAGCCGAGTCATCTACACCGTCCTTACTCCTAGTCACATACTAACAGAGTGGGGGGGAAGAATTGTACAACCAGTAGCTTGTGCTAATAAATAAAATTAAAATTTTAACTTAACCAATTATCACCTAAAATTACATTCGCGATGACTTGCGCACAATCCGGAACGGTTCGCAAGAAATCGAGGCGGGGCTCCGCGTCGCTGAAGTTAGTCTGGAGGCGATATGCATCGAGGTAGACAGCAGCGATGTATTAGGAAGTTGGCGCTAAAGCCATTCTCTACCTGCAGGCCAAGTTTCGTTAGGTTTCCATGCGTTTTGATAGGGTCAATAGCACTCGTAAAGCAATTGAAATAACACTCTCGGTTTCGCCTCGTGCTATTTCAATCACGTTACTCGTGCTATTAATCCCGCTTCTCTAATGTTTCATATCGCCGCCATGTTCTAGGCTTTTCCTCCATTGAAGCATTAGGCAAAGCCCCTCACCTGTTCAAAACAAAACTTATCCTGCTGTGTTGTGCAATAAAATATTAATTCTCAAAATTTTGAAAAGAATTTTTATTTAAACAAGTTTACACTGTTGGTGTTTATTGAAAGTTGGTTTAGCTACTCCAGTTTAAGCATCAGGTAAGATTACAATAATTTTTTCTTATTGGCAATGACTACAGTGCTTCCAGCTTAAAGAGTGGATTTTTTTTAGCTTTTAGGTTAAGGTTGCTAATTCTGCTATAATTTCTCAAGTATGTGTAATAGAAAGCTAAAAATTTGTATTATTATACATTAATGTCATATTAACATACAGACAAAACAATTTTGTGGGTTTGTGGTTATTTTTGTGGTTATAGGTAATGGAACTGGGAGCTTCAAGACAGTGAATTTTGAAGTGTTTAAGTTGGAAAAAGAGAATTTATTTTCCTTATCTCTATAACTTGGTATACTGATACTTTAATGCCTGAATTTTCATATGAGCCTGATTTCGTGGGCACACGAAATTTGAATCTCGAAATATTTTAAATTTTAAGAAAAAAAGTGTTTAAGCCAGGATTTTTGAATTTATTGAGTTATATCTCTAAAATTATGACACATGATGTAAAATTGCCTAAAATTATTATGTATAACTTTGGTATGGTTGATTTAGCTACGGTTGTGTCTCAGGCCCTAGGTATCAAGTTTTATGGTGCTACTGCCTATCACGGCCAGCGTTTTAGCTGCCGTCTGGAGCTGCACAACCCGTAGGACTCCAACTGCATCGCCCTGATGAATACCGAATGCTGGGAGCCTTGGGGAGTATTAAATTCCTTCAGCTTTTCTTCAGCTCTTGAAAAAGAGGACCACTTGGATAGGCTTGGCTCCAAGTTAGTAATACCAGCCAACAATTCTGACTGATTTCGACTTCTCTTACTGCTGCTAGTAGAACGATGAGAATCCATACAGCCGCTTGCAGTTAGGGAAAGTCCCATCTTAAAGCTCAGGGAAAAAAACCGTTTGACCTAGCTCGTTAACTAGCTACGTAAAATCTTGACGTCAACAAAAATGGCGTAAAATGTATTAGAGTGAATGAGAAAAGTGCTGTTCTCCATTTTCCATTCTCTAAACAGGCAGTTTTACTATTGTAAACATTATTGGGATGATGAAGAAAAGGTATGTATATGTTAAATGACTGTAGTGAGGGTCTATACAGTAGTTTAAAAAAATCCACTCTTTAAGTTGGAAGCACTTTACTTGTATAATGGTGCAGAGATAATTTCAGTGTCTTGGTTTCAGTTACATTATGGTTTAAAACAGTGTCAAGGTTAAGTCTACAAAAAAAGATGGAAACTAGTACAGTAGACCCTCAATTATCCGAACACCTCAGGACCGAGGGTTGTTCGGATATTTGAAATGTTTGGATATTCGAAATAAGTCATTTTGAATGGGGTCTTAATCTTTTATCTATTTAATGCACAGCAAAATTCCAATGAATATCATTATAATTCCCAAAAATTGGTGTTCGGATTAGCGAGAGTTCGGATAAATGGGGTTCGGATAACTGAGGGTCTACTGTAATAAAAAATTAAAAGTAAAATTGAGGTTTTAAGGTTGCTCTAAATGTAGCAAAGTTTTAAAATGACAAAATATATCTTCATAATTTGTAAACTTACCTTTCCTACCACTTTGTAAAAGAAGCCGTCTTCTTCCGTATATGGGTACACATCTGTAAACATCTCATCATCTGCACCACATAAACAATAATATCATTAGATTGAAGCTTTCTCACCTAAAGGGGTCTGGAAAAAAAGCAAAGGAAAAATGTGAAAAAAATCTTAGTTGTCGCCAGGGATTCAAACCCAGGGCTGGCTTTAGCCACCAGTGCTCTAACCACTGAAGTATTGTAGTAGCTCAGTGGTTAGAGCACTAGTGGCTAAAGCCAGTGCCCTGGGTTCTATCCCCGGCGACAACTAAAAAAAATTTCACATTTTTTCCTTTGCTTTTTTCCAGACCCCTTTAGGTGAGAAAGTTTCAATCTAGTTTTTATGAAGGGTCAGAACTTGATAATTAACAATATCATTAACGAAAACAATGCCACTATAATTGATATGAAAACCCAAGTACACCACCCAGTATTGAATGATTGAAGTATTGAATGATTGAAGTATTGAATGATTGAAGTTGAATGTTTGAAGTATTGAATGATTGAAGTATTGAATGATTGAAGTGTTGAAAGATTGAAGTGTTGAAGTATTGAAAGATTGAATGACTGAAGTATTGAAAGACCGGAGTATTGAAAGACCGGAGTATTGAAAGACCGGAGCATTGAAAGACCGGAGCATTGAATGATTGGAGTATTGAATGCTTGGAGTATTGAATGATTGAAGTATTGGACTACTGAGCTGGTACAGCACATACTATGCTTTATATGCCTTCACAGGCTTCATAACAAATATATCGCACGACGATAGGGGATGGTTTGTGGTTGATGCTTTCATTTGGGGATGTGAGGAGTTTTTGTTCTACCCCCCCCCCCCCCCCTTCCTGCCATATCCTTATAGGCCAGATCATGTGATCATCCCACTATCCTTACATGTGCACAGACATACACGGCATACAGTGGTGCATACGAGAGTACAGTAGAACCTCGCTAATCCAAACACTAAGGAACAGAAGGGTGTTAGCATTAGTGAAAAGTTGATTATCAAATATTTTTTTAAGGTTAATCAAATTGAAATCTATTAATGAAGTATATGACTGTAAAAGAAAGTTTACCACACAGGCTTAAAAAATCTCTCATTTCAATACGTTTTACCTTTATAGCTAAAGTAGTATGCTCAGCTTTGTTTTGAGAGCAACATTTCTTATAGTACAGCACAGAGGCAGCTATAAATGGGTAAAGTAGACAAACTACAGCCTCACAAGGTGGGGGTGAGATGCTGTGGCTTTAAAGGGTAAGGCTTATAGCCGGCAGCTGTTCAAATTATCAGGTATTTAGGTACCCAATTGCTTCAAGCCAGACCCTTTACCTAATCAATCTCTTCACCATGAAGAGTATGGTCAATTGCCCATACCGAATTCATGTATAAACAGCTCATGGGAAGGCCGTGGCTTTTAATTAAAAGCAGGTGGGTAGATTATTATGTGAGGTTTGGGTAAGCTTTATTTCTGCGCGTAAATGCAATTAATGTTCCCATGGGTTAACTCTACAATCTAGCAGAATGAGTTAGGAAATAGCATATGTTGAATACACTTCTCTTCAATGTCATTAGTAGGCGAGTACACACAGGACTTTTAGTATGCTGCTAAATATTACAGTTGAATAAAAAAAAAATGTAGTTGTGAGAAACCTTTTCCTTTGCTCATAAAGGGTTGCAGCTAAAAATGAGTTCTCTTCAAAGCTACAATTTATCAATATAGCTAGGCTAGCTTGTCTGCCATTTGCTGAACACACCACTGGTAATGTAAAGACATCACCTATTGAGATCTTACAAAATAGTTTTTTTCTCTAGTCTACCAAATTACCTGTTCATAAAAAAATGTACAATTTTCTGATTAAACTTGGCACAAGTTGATTAGATTGAAAATATGGGTGAACTTATTAGTAAGAAATTTGAAAATTTCAGGGACACATGAGCCACTAAATTTGGAATGCCTCAACAGCAATTTAGTCCGATTTGTTACCCTATTGATGCTGAATAAAAGGGTTATTTAACTCTTTTACCGTCAGGTACACGACGACCAGTTTGGTAACATGCATATTTGTGACTGGCTATGAGAAAATCAACCGTTGTGTCAATAGCTCAAAAGTAAGTGCTCTAGCAGCCACATTAAAAAATTGTTTTAAAAAACAACAGACAATAAACTAGTGCTCCGATTTGGTTTTCTTTTATAACAGGATGTACCATATCAGCAGCAGGTTTGACCTCGTGGTAAAAGGTCTCCTATATATGCTTGTATATCCCTCCTCCTTCCACAACAGGTTTACTGGTTGCAAGATGTCAATTAACACTAATTAACACACACCATTAATGGGGGACTTGGCAAACTTTGGCCACTTTTGCATAGTGGTTAGGCAAAGGATTAGCTAGCAAGATACAGCTCAACATAGCGTATTGGATAATAAAACATCAACTCTGAAAACCCCATTTGGTGTAATGGTGCCACATACACTCATTAAGTCTCATAGCTACAACCTCTACATTTTACTATGAATGCATGTGGTCTACTACAACTGCCATTGAGCACTCCATCAAAACTCAGGTTCCAAGAGTAAACCTTTAATGGTGGAGAGCACTAGTACAACAATATACACCCAATTGCCTCTATTTTCTCTCACATCCAGTACAACACATGATAAGACTTAAAGCAATTGAAATATCACGTTACTCGCGCTATTAATCCCGAATAGCACGGTTACCCGTGCTATTACTCTTACAAACCCTTCCGTCTTTCCCGAAAAAGAAAAAAAAAAAAGCACGGGGGGAAAAAGCCGCTCCGAACTTCCAGTGATAACACTATACAATGACGACCACAGACAACCCAAAACTTACTGGTTATCAAGTCCTTAAAGATAATCATTTTCGGATTGCTTGAGAAACAACAGAGCCTACCCAACTACTTTTCTTCTCCACCACCTAAAAATTAGAATATATGAGGGAGAGAGATATACCCACAACAGGAAGTTGTCACGTGGGGGCTGAGGCCGCAATTAATTATTGACAACTACCACTAGGTAAAGTACGGTCAAATAATTATGGCAGCCGCTCTTGGGCTGTGTGCAGTCAAGTCGTGGGCCTCCGGCTATGATGAATTGCTATCAACTTGCTTTCCCCGAGAACCAAACGTCATTTTCACTGGTCTGGAGTCATCTCTAATAGCATTGCTTGTGGTTTCCCGGAAGGAGAAAGGGGTATGTTCTCTCCACGTCGCACAAACTGCAACTGCTACCGTTTGTGAAGGAGTGGCGTGCATTTGTCAGTTCCCAGTTTCTCCTAGACTAGCTTTATCAAGCAATCAGACAGTTATTCTGTACGACTATACTTTTGCTGAACCAGAAGGTGTGACAGCTTTAACTGAGTACCAGCGATACTGTTTCAACAAAGAAGAGATTAACTCTTTAGATGTGCACTGTAAGGAAACCTATATTTGTAGTTGTGATGACAATGGCGATATTTCAATCATAGATATTGACAACAACTGTTTGCTTTGGTCTTTGTCTAAATTCCATGAATCTATCTGTTCCTCAGTCAAATTCTGCCCTAGAAAACCATACGAATTAATATCAGGTGGACTAGACTCAAAAGTTGGTCGATGGGACATCAACCGTGGTAAGCTTCTGGCCAAGGCTAATACCCAGAGTGACAAAGGCAGTGTGGAGATGATGATCAACCCTCCAATGGTACATTCAATGACGGTATTAAGGAGCCAGAATTGTGTTGCTTGTGGACTTGGAGACGGTAGACTCGTCGTTTATTCCTTGAAAAACTCGAAGAACCTGGAACTTATTGAGGAGGCCAAAGTGCATTCTTATAGCATTGCAGCAGTAGGGTGTGTGGAAGTGAGAGGCACAGAGTCCAAGGCAGTGCTCAAGAGCTACATCATCTCTGCAGGCAATGATGGCATGATGTGCTTGTACTTGTTGGAATCTGATCATCATGGGAATGAAGTTGTTCTCAGGACGCTGGACAAGCTGGAAGGAATAACTAAAGTCAATGACCTTGATATAAAACTAGATGGGGATCATTTAAAAATATGCACAGCTGATGTTACTGGAACATGTTCATTATTTAAATATTCAATATAAAACAATTATAATTATTAGAGCAATTTCCACATAGCAGTTTTGTTGCGGTTTATAAGCAGTTTTACTCTTGACGACCAATACCACATCATATTCTTATTAATGCACATTTAGCGATAAGGAGATCACGACTGAGAATACCGTGTTCCAAGTGACTGATCCTTAGATCCAGTGGATGAAGAGGCTATGTCGGACTTAGAGGGAAAGATTTCCCAGTTTGTGGCCGTGACTGGGTGTACAGCCGACGTTGCTAAGCGATATCTGGACGCTTGCGCAGGAAACCTGGACATGGCCGTTGGTATGCATGTGGAGAACGACATCACTTCTTCCTCTTTCGGTGCTTTGCCTTTGCCTTCCGACACGCAGACGACTAAAACCAACAGTGTACCACAGGAGCCTGTGCTTAGTCCGAAATCTTATGAAAAAACGTACGTTAGGGTACTATTGGTTTCTGTTGGTTTAGTTGTTTTTCTAACATTTAATTTTGTGATTAGGCATGGAGTGAGGGCTCCTATTCCTCAGACTTCGGGTGTTTTGATTGAGCAGGAACAGCCAACACTGCCCAGTGAGTACCCCATAGCCAATAATAGTAGTGTTAGTAGAAGTGTTAGTAGTAAGTAGTAGTAGTAGTAGTAGTAAGCCATAATAGCCAGCATGGCCATGCTTTTTTTTACGAAGACCACACCCACAATTTTAAGTAACGAGACCTCAAATGATTGATGCACTTGTATTATAAGAATTGCTACTACACCAACATTACAGGAGTTAAAAGATTTTGAATTTTTGCAACCAAAACTTTCTTTTATTATTCTCTTGTTTTGCTTTGGTTTTATCATTTTAATGAGTCCAGTACAAAATATATTTTAAAGTTCGTCTGTTGATGTTCTAGTTTTGACTGTACTTTTTTTTTTTTTTTAATGTAGGAAGAGTGGCTCGGACCCGAATACTGCCGCAGACAGTGTTTAGCCCATTCCAGGATTATTCCGGTAGGGTAGTTAGGCACGCTCAGTTGAACAGTGTCTACATGATGAAGTGTGTATATCTATAATATATAATTATATAGTTTGGTACACAATGAACTGGGTATTACTAATAATATTTAGTTTAGAATTTATCACACGTAAACCTATCCTAAAGTTTTTTTTTCCCCTTTCTTTAAATAAATTGATTATGTGAGCAGTGTTGTTGAAGTGAGACTCTCGCTAACGAGTCTCAATTGAGATTTTGGTGTGTGTATATGTATATATGGCAAAGTTCAAAGAGGTCAATGCGTGTCCACCCCCACAGGCTACTTTAAAAACATAAACATTAGCACGGGCACAAGAAATTTAGGAGAAAGGACTTCGAAATAATACCGGAAAAAATAAAATACAAAGAGCTATGGAGAGAGAAAGGATGGATGTTCACAGTTAGGTCTTACAAACTTAGCGGAGTTCGTTTTCTTTTCTATAAGTAGAAGTGGTAAGTTAACTTGGTTAATGCGCTGTTTGTCCAGCTATCCGCCTTGTGTATCATTTGTTCTTACTTGAAAATCCATTTTCCAATATTCACTAAGAGAATTATACAAGTACAATACGATGCTTTATCTACTAGAGCTCTGGTACAATAGAGCATTTTCAACAGAGTGTACTTTGGAAAGGTGGCTTGATAAGCAGAATTCTTTGGTTTGGCAATCCTTACCTGTCTCGGAAATTTGATTGCTTACCCCTAGAAAATCAATTGCCCAATAGTCAATTCGCAAAGAGAATACGATGCAAATCTCCTGCCGGTATATCCAGTGATCAAGTGTATATGATGTTTGTACAAAGTGTTTTGTGTTGATAAAGAATAGCACAATAAAAAAAAATTTAAACAACATTCGACTAATACAGTAACACTATAACTGCCTAGCACTCAAATTTGAATTTCAGTCAGACCAGCTCGCTCACCATTTGTGCTGTAGCACATCACTAGTATAAGAATAAATCAATTATAGAGCATAAATTATTGCAGTAGGACTTCAGTTCCCTGAAACACATTGGGACTGAGAGGTGTCCGGATAATTCAGCTGAACACCGTAGAAAATGTATTAAGGCGTGGTCAAACAATTCTTTGTGTCTGTATGTGTTACTATTAGATTTTGGGGTTCGTTAACTGAAATGTTCAGATAATCAAAGTTTGGATAACTGAAGTTTTACTGTATTTGTACTCTCCTCTCTCTCCCCCCCCCCCCCCCCCCCCCCCCCCCCCCATTTCTTTCCAGCTGCTTCTTCCCATAGAGGTTCCAGTAAAGAGAAAATGCATAGCAAGGCAAAGGAAACTCCATCCCTTGCTGAGCTATACAAACCACCTCATGATCTTCTCTTCAGAGGAAGTTTCGAAGAAGTGAGTTAATTGCATAGTCAGTTGCATGTCGCCATAATGATCTGGTAATTGGTACATCCACCCAGGGCAGTGCTGGGTTTTTACTTAGCAGAACTATGGTAAGACCGCCCAGAGCACTAAATTGGTTCCTTAAAAAATTGATGAGTGAGAGTGGGTGCTTACCTTAGTGGTTGTTTCAATTCCACAAGATATATTGCTCATGAAACAAAGAGAAGTTGTGCTCAATACTATTGTAAAGTTGTGTGGAGTGTGCACTGCCAGCTTAGTTATTTCTGAAAATAGGACCTCTGTTCAGGCTTTACAAAAATTCAAGAGGAATAGAAAAGTCACCATACAGGAATCTTGAGGATCCGCCATCGCTATCCTCATCAGAACTCGATGTTCTCAGTCTATCAGCTTCATCACCAAGCCCACTTTTGTCTCACAGCTATCTGTGTTGGTGACACATGTTTGTTTGAGGTCACGTGATTGACAATTATTTCCTATTTGTGTAACAACTAAAGTGCCTAGGCAGTCACATTCAAAGAAGAAACAGGCAAGGGTGAATATTTACCCAGTATAGTAGACTGATGGGAAGTGCAGTTGTAGGCTAATTTCTTTTTTTGTTTTTTTTTCTCTCCCTTCAATGTCTTTTTTTTGTTTTTTGTTTTTTTCCCTTTCCTTCTTCAATGTCTTTCCTTACTGTAAACCATTTTTCTCATTTCTTCCTCTCTTTCCTTCCCCTCACCCCTTATTTTCCCCCCACCTACTTAATTATTTTTTTTTTGCAGGCGAAGCGTGCAGGATGTGCTACATGTTGCTGGTTGTTGGTGAACCTGCAAGACTCCAAGGAATTCTTATGCCAAATACTCAACAGGGATCTATGGAGCCAACAGTCTGTCAAAGATCTGGTCCAGAAGTACTTCGTCTTCACACAGGTGCGAGACTGCTGTAGCAGACTGACAGAGCTAGGGGGTTTGGGCAGAGGTCAGAACCAGATGTGCTGTGGTCAGTCACTGCGCCAATTAGCAACTTATTTGGTTTGAAGATGGACAGGAGTGTATGGTGTTGACCAACAAACCAGAGACTGGGTAGAGATAACCTTGTATCAGGCCGTCAGGTGGGAGAAGACGGCTTGGTACACAATGAGTATGCATGTGTTTAATTGGTATTCTGTAAATCTTTCGTAATCCTTTATAGTATTCTTGTACAAGCTTTTCACTTGCAAGCTTTAGCGATGATGGAGCCCTATAGAGACAGTGGCAGTGCTTCCACTGCATTTCAGTATGCCTTGCTTGAATGAGTTCAAAACGATAACAAGTGAACACTATAGGAAAAGCCAAGTGCTGATGAATTGTAATAAATATGTGGCAACAAAAACACCACGGAAGTAACTTGCAAATGGCGCGTGCTTAGTCAGTGCAGGCAGGCGTACTTCTCACCCACCTGGCGGCGTGGGAACGAGGCTAGGGTGGAGAAGATGTCCGAGTGTTTAAAAAGTTCTATTCCATCTAATATTTGGTAGTTAGTGTGTAAGTTCTTTCTGAATTTATAATTGGCACAAAAATAGTTCTTAGATATTGTTTTGAAATTCCTTATACATTGTATGTGATATAGTGTGTTTGTGTGTATTGTGTTAGATTTACCGTATCACAGCAGAAGGAAGCAGGTTCACTCAGCTCTACCATACTTACTCTTATCCCACCATAGCAGTCATAGATCCCAGAACAGGCAAGTGGGTGTGGCCTCTGTGGGTGAAAACTAAAATTATTAGCGGTGTGAAGTAAGGCTACTCTGTCATTCAGTGTATTTATCTATTTTTATGGATCAAGTCAACATGGACTATGTTCCAGAATTATTGCATCATCCCTACTTACCATGGCCGATGATTCATTTCCTTTTATAGTTATGTGCAGCAATTAACAAATGTCTCACTTCTGGTTGCTGTATGGTGTATGTTTGTGTGTGCAGGTGAACTGATGGCATCTTGGACTAATATGGATGTAGACAAGTTTGTGATGGAAGTGAAGAGCTTCTTAGCCAATAATCCATTCGGAGAGGGTGGAGGAGGTTTTGCTGCAGTAAGTAGGTGTGGTATAGCAGTAAGTGGGTGTGGTCTGTCAGTAAGTGGGTGTGGTCTGGCAGAAAGTAGATGTGGTCCAGTTGGAAGTGCATGTAAGTATCTCAGATTCATGAGGATATCCAAGCTCACATGCAATACTCTGTAGTTAGATTTGAGGGCTTGCTGGATGACTTGAGGCATGCCAAAGTTAGTCTGGAAAAAAGAGGGCATGCCCAAGAGGTGGAGGGTAACTGAAGAGTGTGATTTGTTGTGGGGGAAAGAAAGCACCATGTGTGCTTTTGATCGATTGAAATGTGTGAGGCTATAGCGCATACATTATGTTAAGGGTGTCGTCACATAGCAACACCTGGGCGCTGTTTACATCCACTAAGAGTACGACAAGAGTCATTGTCATTCATACACTCATTTCTCCTGGATCTCAACCCAGCTAAACATTGTAACATTACCCTCTAGTAGTGACAATCTTCAAGATATTTCTATCCACTATAGATGATCTCATTAACGTATCATTTATCATACGACGTAAGACATTGATAGAAATTGAAGGTAAGGAAATGAGTGTCACTTAAAAGGGAAAGGCTGTCTGTGGTTCAATACAGCAGAGATCAGACGTATACCATCCCTAAGTTAACTAGCTAATATCCCAATGGCTTCTGATTTTTAAATTTGTTATATATATATATATATATATATTATAGTGACAGATTAGGTGTTCTAAGTAAAGCACATGTTTCTGAGTTACAGGCACCCCTTGGTCCCAGACCTCCTAGATTAGGTTTGAGTGTATTATTATTCTTATTCTTATTATTTATTTTTATTTTATTTTTATTTATTATGCTATAGGGTAGTATCATCAATGAGTCTGAGCAGTCTCAACTTGAAGCAGCCATCCAAGCTTCCTTAGATGAGATCAATCACAGGGAGACTGTTATCGTTGCCAGTGACAACAGTGATGTCGAGTGCATCCTGTCGACTTCTGAAGATGATGAGGAAGATGGAGTGAAAAGAAAGGATGCCTTGACCCAATCTCTGACCGGAAAGAATACTCAAGTGCAAACCATCGGTCTAACTTCTCATGATCCTGACAAGATGGCAGCAAGCAATGAAAGAGAGCATGGCGTTCCTCAGCTTGGCTTTTCCGGCAATCGAAAGCGGCAGTCAGCAGCAGTCAAAGATGATGGGTACCCGAGTGCAACAAAGAAGCCCCGTACCGACTTAGATCCCGTGTGCAGTGCCATGAATAACATTGGGCTTGATCATCTCTTGGCTGAGGGAAACTTGCACACGACAGTCATCAGTAATCAAGCCAGTGGTGATCGGGGGAAAGGCGGAGGATGTAAAGGAGGAAAGAAGAAGGTGAAAACCGCTGCCACTGAAGATACGTCTTGTGATACCACTGCTAGTAAACGGTCGGCGAAACCCGCCGTTGATCCTGATGTCATGCTCAAGAATGGAGAGCTTCTCAAAGAAGAGGTGTCACACATTTTGTTGAGAATGCCTGATGGCAGTAGGTTGCACAAGACCTTCCTGAGATCAGCTCCAGTAAAGGTATGTAAATAGCGGACTGTGGCATCCAGAATACAGTGCAACTACTCCACGAAGGCCACACTCTAGGCTAGTGTTATGACCCTTCTAGACAGTTAGGCTGCTTTCAGATATTACTTTTTATGGTTTTGTGTGTTTGTTGTTGTTTTTGTTTGTTGTTGTTTTTGTTTGTTTGTTTTTTGTTGTTGTTTTTTTTTCTTCATGTTAGCTATTGTTGAGAGTCAAGTTGCTTTTCTGAGTCACTTTGTAGAAACTTCCACTGTTGTATTTGCTATCAAAAATAGCTTACAAAGTAGGGCAGAAGATGTTAGTTAAAGTCGTGTTGTATTTTTCTCTTTCTTCCCCTCTTTTCTCCATACAGGACTTGGTGAAGTATGTTGAGAGCCAGGGCCTGAAGATCAGTGAACTGGACATTGTCACACACTTCCCTAAGCGTTCAGTGCTGGAGATGGACCAGAGCTCCAGCCTGCAACAATGTGGTCTGTACCCCAGGGAAACTGTGTTTGTCCATCTGCTGTGAGAGCCAAACACTGCAGCTTTTGTGCCTCCATCTTGTGAAATGTGTAATTTATTCTTCATCTTGTTGGTTCTTTTTCAGGCCATTCCAGGATTACATACTGACAGTGAATCACTTATATACATGGAGGGGGAGGTTGGAGTTTACTTCATGAAATGGCGCGGAGTCTTGCAAACAGCAATATTCCGTTACTAAAACTATCATTACCCATTTGAAATATTTAGCATTTTAAGTGATTTATTGGTTGTTTACTACAGTACTAAATTTGTTAGCAGAGATATTTTGTTAGTCAATCAGTAACATGACAGGACTGCTTAGAAGGCAATGTTAATGACAGAATTTGCTTTTTATTGCCTTGCATAAATACTGATTAAGGCAGTGTTAAAAAAAAACTTTTCTTTCTATTGTAGTTGTT
>WLWD01000054.1_pt1:0-47500 | contig 76473 bp, 66 predicted proteins | sample 6712731 | NCBI WGS metagenome assembly WLWD01 (sample SAMN12718690, study PRJNA576275) | sponge metagenome | isolation source: marine sponge | host: Mycale hentscheli | place: New Zealand: South Island, Marlborough, Capsize Point | collected 2014-11-01 | reverse complement strand
AAGTGTTAGCGTAGACATGTACTTGTGTCACCAGCTGACAATGGTATATGATTAAAAATATGTATATGTGTATTACATAGGGAGCAAAAACGCAGACACCAGGATGAATTGATGGAGAAAGACAGGGCTATAAGACGAGATATACACCAACTTCAAGAGAAAACTTCATATGCTTTGAAAGAACAAGAGGAAAAATATAAAATACTTAAGAGAGGTATAATATCCCACTTTATAATATACATACATATAATATACACACATTAATATTAAATCAATGCGGCTACAATATGGTTATTGAAACAGAGGAAGAAGATATCAGACATGAACTGAAGTATGCCTGTGAAGAGAAAACTGCTTTTATGGAACAGCTGCATGCAGCACAGAAAAAAATTAACAAGCAGGAAAAGATTATCGAGGGACTTCAGAAAGAGCTAGGAAGTCGCTCAGAGAATGATTTGATAGTGGATGAAGATCAGCTGTCACACTTCAGCTACCTTGAAGCACAGCTTGCTGAGAAAAAGGTCATAATAATTGAACTACAAGACAAGTACCGTGAGATCAACGACAGCTTTGATGAGCTGAAGGCTGACCACGAGAAGATGAAACAGAAATATTATGCCATGAAGAGGAAAAATTACCATAAAACGAAGAACCAGCCTCTTTCCCAAAGTGTAGGAGCACCAACAAGACAGAGGTAATGATTGAACATCTCCCCTTTGTATTAATTGATTGTACATACTATGCATGCAGACACTCGTCTGCAGACAGCAGGTCCAGACATCTGAACAGGCCCCTGTCTGGCTCTCACTTTCACAAGCGCTCCAGGCCGATCAACCCTCGTGCTAAAACATCCATGGACCTGGATTTAGCTGTAGATCATTTGTTGCCAGAGGCCAATGAAGATGGCGAAGATGATGATATTGATCTGGGATTTCTTTCGCCTCACAACAGGTCATCAGAAACCGATGACACATTAGATGAGATAGTCGACTCAGATTCAGAAAAGGATAATTTTGCAAAATCAAGTAAGTTTTTTTTTAATTTAGGCAAAAAGAGAAAATATATACACAATGGGTGGGTTGGCACAACCAAAACACCTGTGGCACTCCCTCGCTGAACTGCCACTGACAGCTTCTGGAAGAGGTAGCTAGTAGCACATGGTTCACTTGTTGCCAGTTATAATTTCATTATTGTACATCACCTTTAAGTTAACCAATTTTGTGATGTGTATTATAGCTGCCAGTTTGCTGGAAGAGTTTCAAGGCATGGATGTAGATCAAAGTAAGATATACAAAAGCATATTTAACTAATACATAATTATAGATACTGCAGAATAGCTTGCTAACTCCTTGTAGTAATATTGACAAAAATAAATTATTAAAATTATAATATTATATGCAATGTAAGTCTTTGATTATACCTTGCCTAGCATGATTCAGGAATTCAACTGTCTCTACAGCAATTTATACTTAAAGTATTTTTTGATACGAATAACTGAAATTAAAAATCTATTCACAGATGAAGAAGAACACAGAAGAAATGAAGAAGTTATTAGAAAGTTGAGAGAAGAAATATTTAGACTTGAAGAGACAACCGAAAGCCAACAGGACCAGCTGCTTGACATGGAGGAGAAGAATTCTCGTCTTACAGAAGATGTCACGGAAGCTCAACTGACAGTGGAGAGGGAGAGAAATTCTCATGAAGTTGAAGTCAACATTCTCAGTCGCAGGATCGAAAATGTAGAAAAAGCAGCTGCTGAATTGGAAGATGAAAGAGACAGATTGAAAGATGAACATAGAAACAGCACTTCTGCTTTGAGGGCAAGACTTATGGGAGAAAAACAAAGCTTGCAAGATGAACTTGTTCAAGTCAGAGCTAGTCTTACTGAGCAGTCAGAAAAGCAGGTGGCCAAGATTCAAACTCTGAAGGAGATTTTGCAGAAAGAACAAGATCAGCTGCTCAAGTCTACTGAAAGCTACACGGAACTCGGAGAAAAACATTCTGAAGAAATGGAAGCAATACGCTACAAGCTAAGGGTGACAGTCGAAGAGTTACACGAGCAGTTGATCAAAAAGGAGCAACACGTGGAAAGTCTCGAGGACAAATTAACGACAATGGAAAGAGAGTATGAATCAATGTCCAGCTCGTTGGACACTTTCCGTGATAAAGAAGAGAAATATAGAAGTCAGATTGCAGCGTATGAAGAGAGTGATTGTACGCATAAAACAAATGTTTCCAAATTAGAAGGAGAAATATCACAGCTGCTTTACAGCTATTCCCGCCAAATTTCTTCAGCCAAGGCAGAGATAAGTAGAGGACTATCATCTAAGTTCACTTCAATGCAGAAACAATTTGAAATCTTGATTTGTGGATGTGAAAGCAAGCTCAAGGAGGCTCAGAGAAAGTTTGGAATGCTTGTATCCTGTCTCAAAGACCAAGATCTCCATCATGCCAACGATGTCAAGTCGCTACTGTTTGACCTTCACCAATCTCAGCGTGACATTAACGCTCTCAAGGATGAGACAGAGCTTCTTCGCTCTGAGCTTGAAAACTCACAGAATGAAATGGACAAAGTGAAGACATCTAGAGATGCCTTGATGGATATAAACAAAGCTGTGGAAGAAGAGGTCGAGGATTTGAAATCCAAGCTTGAACAGGCTAAGCGCCGGAGACCCATTTCTCTGGTAGAGGCAGACTCTGGGCAAGTTATAACAGAGCAAGATGACATTCAACTCAGGGACAGCTTGCTTCTTGAAAAAGAAAGCACGATCCATTGCCTCAGAAATGAGGTAGAGTCTCTGAAAAATGCAGAGAAGCATGCTAGAATGTCAGTAGAAGAGGCAAACAGGAAGCTACTTGAGAATCAGAGAGAACTGCACCAGGCAAGGGAGAAGACAGAATCATTGCAAAGGGAAGCACAAGAGTTTGAGAACAAAATCAAGGTGCTGCAAAGTGAGGTAGGTGATGAAGCAGATCAATAGTTTAGATGCAGACATGCATATTAAGATCTTCTTTGTAAACAATGTCCACAGTGTAAGGCCCAGCTTGACAGAGTGGATCAACTTAGTGAAGTACTACGGGAAGCAAAAAGTGATCACCAAATATCAAAGATGCATCTGGAACTTCAAAATGACAGAGCCATAGAAGAGCTCAAAGACAAGGTATTACTTAATTAGATAAGGTATGGGTCACGTTTATTATTTCAAATTTCATTTTACTTCTCACTTTTTTAAAAAGTCACTGATGAAGGTTCCATAGAAATGTTTGGACTTATTATTACAGATACATACTATGAAAGTTATTAGATAAGAAACCTCGTTTCAGAACTAAGATAGCTAGCAGCTATTTTTGAGATTAGCAAGCTGTCATTCATTTATAAAGAATTATTACTCCCTTTATTAAAAGTCACTGATGAAGGCTCCACGAAGCCGAAACATTTGAACTATTATTAGCTACAGATGCTATGGAAATTATCAGTAGACATACTTTCACATAGATGTCACTGAGGTTTAGTGATGTTATTATTACCATTTCTAGCACCTCGTAGAGTTTGGCCATGTGAAGGATATAATAGCCAGCAATCAGCAAGATGCCAGGAAACTGTACACATATGTCCTAGAGGCAAACGGCAAGACGGGTCCACATCAAACAGACCATTCACATGCACAACTAATGCTAGAATCCATGAAGGAGATTGACAACCTTAAAGATCAGGTATGGTTAAAAAAAAAAAGAAAAAAAAAAAAAAAAGAAAAGAAAAGAGACCCTAGCATAAATTAAGAATACAAGCCATGGGAAAAGAGGTTATTTACTTCTTGTTGGTAGTACATGTAATGTTGACACTTCCAGTGGAACCTCTAATAGTGAACTCTCTAATGAGCAATAAATCACCTACTTTGTGAACTTTCTACTTGCCCCCTACAACAGAATATAAATTGTTTAAATTTTTTTTAAAGCAAACAAGCTCTGATTTGTGAACTGAAAGCCCTGGTCCCAAAATTGTTCCCAGTTCAGAGGTTCTACTGTATAACAATTCATTGTTCATTTCTGTCACTATCCCATCATCCAGATAAGCAGACAAAGAGAAGCTTGCAATGACTTGGAAGCTCTATTGGAACAGAAAATTGAAGAGCACGAGATTCTTGAAGCTCAATTCACATCCGAGCACGAGGAAGAAGTGAGAGCTCTGAGACAACAGAAGCAACAACTCATAGACCAGTTGAGCGAGTCCAAGGAACACTTTGAGAACATCTTGGAGTCACAAGATGAACAGGTGAGCAATGGATTGACCAGAGAATCTGCCATGTTACATACGGTGGAATCTCTAATGGGCAAATCACTTCATTTAGTTAATTGCTCCCTGTCTAATAGAAAAAGTATCGTTTATCACCTTTTATTAGTAAACTGAAAAGCCCTGGTTCTTAAGTGCTCTCAATTTAAAATGTCTTACTGTAGTGACAATGTTATAATGCAATCGAATGGTTTACCACTTTCTTATAAACAATTAACATTAATGAAGCACAAGTTACTGTACAGGCTTGAATAGTTATAATTGATTAATTTCCCTACCTTTCCCTATTCTTCCAGAATCTCTCCTTGAAGAAAGAGCTGACTGACATGAAGTCAGAGATGGACAGAGAACTGCAACACAAAAACGAGGAAGTGTACCACACCTACCAAAAAATGGGTGACCTTGGCGAGGAAAAGAAAGTGCTTATGGATATTATCAAACAGCTTTGCGTGGAAGCTGGAAGGCAAATTGACATCGTGTAATTCTATATCAATCAAACGTATCAAACATAAAAGAACGCACACCGCATTGTTTTATCATGGTTACTTAACGCTTGTTACAATATTTATTAAATATACGCATATACAACATTATAACATGACTGAACACAATGAGATCTAAGCTATTCAGTGCACATTGTTAATATACAGAATGTGGCAAACAGACATAAATAGCAGATATGGAACTGGAACATACCTTTTCAGACTAGCTGTAAATATAATATCTTTATATAAAATAATAAATGTGAGGCATTAAATAGAGCGATGATAACTGTGCAACAAAAACAGATTTTTTTTAAACTTTTGAAATGTGAGGAATGACAGGAGTGAATGAGACAAGGAGTTCTTGGGGCAAAGTAAAAAATACAGTAACAGTTTAATGTGATTAACGCTACATGAAAGAAAAAAAGAAAAACAAAAAAAAAAAAAAAAAAAAAAAGAAAGAAAAAAAACAAGAAAAAAAACAACAACAAACGGTGGTACTCAAATTTCGTACTACCGAGTAAACTCGGATTATTACAACTGTCTTTATGTATTTTAAATCAGTGTTGGAAAAAAAAGAAGTAACTATAATAGATGCATATGAAATACTTGTGCAATTTACTCAGGACGTTCCATTGCCGTTGGCCTGAAGAGTAGCAGCCGAGAGCAGCCGCGAGATGTTGGGGTTTTGATTCAACTGCTGCAGCAGAGTGTTGAACTGCTCATTGCTGACTTTGGAAGCCGTCACAAACTTAGCATTCCCGGCCGGAGACTTGCTAGTTTCACCCCCCATCGGAAGGAGGGTGGACATATTGGTCCGGGGGGAGGTGGAGTTCATGACCCCGGGAATAGAGCACTTCATCAGAGGAGAGCTGCCGTTGTTGGGCTGAGAAATGGCGGCATGAGTCGACTGGTGGTGTAGAATGGATTTGGACCCAGCCAACATTGGCGATGATGAAGACAGGAGAGCTTTCGCAGCAACTGGCACGGCCATCTTGGCACCATCCGTCATTGGACCAGACCCGCAGTTATTGTTCGTGGGAGTGGTGTCAGAAAAGAAGGAAGACGAGGGGGAAGACATGGCGGAGGGCTGCAAGGCATTGCCAGCCATTGGACCTGGTGGGGTACTGAAGCTAGAAGAATGGGCTACGTTATGGGACAGAAGAGTGGAATTAGTGTGCAACGGACTGGAGAATTGCTGGTTCAACTGAGGAGTGCCCGAGGGCATACCGAGAGGAGATGAAACGTGCTGTTGCAGCATAGCCACACCTCCTCCTCCTCCACCACCACCAGGGTTGCTGTTAATGTTAGCAGCCGCTGCCTGGGCCAGTACTGCAGCTATAGCAGCCACATGGGGGGAAGAGGCAGCTGTGGGTGTGGTGAAGGGTGTGAGATGGTTGGGGCTTGGGGTGGAGCAGAAGGTTACTGGAGGTTGCTGGGAGGCAGCCGGAGTTAGTGGAGGTTCCTCCGACGACTGCAAACTTTTAGACGACACAATTTCTAAAGGACAACAAAAGAGCAATGATCACCATGGCTAACAAGGAAAAAGCGTAGTCACACCTTAAAACAAAACAACAAAAACAAAACAAAAGAAAAAAAAAAAAAGAAAAAGAAAGAAAGAAGAACAACAACAACAACAACAAACAAACAACAACAAAAACAATAGCAACAGCAAAATGAGAACTCCCAATTTTTAAGAAAGTTTGCTTGGACAGACCCCACTTCTTCCTCTACACATCCCTCCCACCATTTCAAGTCTCGCCCTCACCATCAAGAGTGTCTCCAAATGCCTTTGGCAACATGGACTTGGCCAACTTCAAGTTGTCAGCAGTACAGGAGCCAGAGTGAATGCCACAGTCTAGACCCATCTTCCTCAGAATGTCAATGTCGTTGTGAAGTTCAAATGCGTTGTCAAAACTAAACACATACTCAGACCTGCACACACACACAAAATAAACCACACTTTAAACCTATCAATAATTTTAAAATGACCCATGCTATGTTTTAATTCTTCAAATTTTTGGAACACTTAGTAAAAAGCACAATGACCATGCAGAGTCTTCCATACCCGCCCCTCAAAAAAATAAATAATAAAAATAATAAATAAAAATGTATTAATAAAAACTTACAGAAAGCTAGCTTAAAAATAACCCCCTATTAGTCTCGACCCCAACTATTCTTGACTCACTTGTCACTGGAGATACTGCAGTCAATGGTGGTGTTCTTGCTGGTGTTCACAATGATGAATGGCAGACCAATGGCAGAGTTCTGAGCAGGAGCTCCCAGTGAAGAGACTCGCTCACGATTACGCTTCATCAAGTTCTTATATGACAAGATCTGTATGCAACAACCACCAATGAACATCAACAAACAAACAGACTCCACCCTCTTCTTCCAGTAGAAGCGTTGGTGATTTCATATGCCACACCCACCCTGGTATTCTCCACGTGCACGCCACCCCCACATTCTCCATGTGCATGCCACACCCCCCCAACAAATACCACACCCAACCTCACTTCTCACCTGTACAATCAACTCCTCCACCTTGCTTCTCTTCCCTTGGATCCGTTGCTCTGCCTGTAGCACTTCCTCCTGCACATAAGCACCACAGGAAAAAAATCATTAACAACAATTAAACAAACTGACACCAAGCTCAAAGTTTACGTGAAATAATATTGACACAAACAGAGCTTCTCAGCAAAAGCTATATTATTACACAGCTAACATTTCTTGTTATGAGCCACATAAGTTACAAAACAAAAAACCAAACAAACAAAAAACCTAGATAATCAAATAAATAAATTACAAGAACCAATTAAATAAAAAATTAAATAATATACAAGAATTGCCTAAAAGCCCCTCCCATGTGTACTTGTAATACATGGGAATATTCTGATAGGCAAATCCTACTCTTCTTCTAATCCCCGCCCTCCCTACTCCGCCCTCCCTACTCCGCCCACCTCTATATGCTGGCACTCTTGTACAGAGTTGGTAGGGAGGCCAATCCATCGGATGTCTTTCTTCTCTTTGGAAATAATGTTCATGGCCATCAAGACATTGAGAGCATCGTACACACGGCGACGAATGTTCTTGTGGTCAATAGGCTACACACACACACACAATACAATAACACAAGTCGTCTCTGTTGCTAAGGAGGGCATTAACGTCAACTCCTTCAGAATAACAAAACTAAAATTGAGTTGCTGACTTTAAATATTTTCAACATTTCTTATCTAGAGACATAAAAACAACTATAGGCAGTCTAGCCTGTTAGGACAGTTGTATGTTCATTAGGATAGATTCTAATCCCTAACTGTATTGTAATGTGTTCAACACGGTTATTACATTAAAATGTAAATGTGATTAAATAAAGCATTTCATACATAATTGGTTGGTAAAGTTGTGAGATAGTACACTTGAGGAGCTCACAGACTACAACTTACCATTTCATTGGAACCATGTGACTTCCTCTCACTCTCTGACAGCTCCTTCACTAGCTCATCCGCAACCTACAACAACAAAAATACAATAAAATTTATATTCAACACACAAACAAGTAAAAAACAAAACAAACAAAAACAACAACAAACAAACAAAAAACAACAACTGATAGTCATTAATCACTTTGACTGCACATAGTTAAAAATAATAAAAATAATAAATATGCTTGAATGGAGGCAAGACGATATGAAGTGCCACACCTACAATGAACTCTTCCTTCGATCTTCTAGCTATCTTCTGTTTATATATGCACATGTCCTAGATCCTGAAGGCTTAGTGTCACATTAGTGGCTTGAGATAAGAGACAGACCCAGCAGAGCACAGCTACATGTACGAACATTGCGTACAACCAGCTACGGGGGAACTGTCAATTCAACACTCAACCAAATATTTTAAGAAACTATAGATACTCTACTCTACCAGACTTATAGTCACATCTTTGATTTTTTTTTTGTACGGAAAAGTTTCACCCACTTCTTGCAATCATTAGATTTTTTTTTTTTTTAACTAATAGCTTTGAACACAAACAGTGAGGAAAAAATAAATAATAGTTTCCTTGGTAAACTGATATACAAAATATCACATACATTTAATAGTATTCCCATTTTATCAATTAGTAACTCTTAAAAAACAACAACAACAAAAAAACACTTCTTGGAAGGCAAACTAACATTACTTCTTCCCAAAACCATTCTTTTTCCAATTATAGATACTCAATTAGTACAACAACAATAACAACAAAACCAGTTTCCTCTACTAACATATCCACAAAATTGCGCCAGAGGAGGAACTCAAACAGAGCAGGACACAACGCCTCGGGCCACAAGCAAATTCATACATTGTGTTGGCCGGACCACAGGCATGCTCACTCTTGGAGCCACCAACCACCAATGGTGGGCAGCTCTCTTCATGAATATCATTATACCCACACAGTTCTCAACTAAAACTCGCCCACTCATTAACACCCTATGTTGGAGCGTCAAGGGGGTGTGGTGGAAATAACAGCTGTATTATTAAATATATAATACAGCAAGAAAAACAACTAATTGCACGTATACGCTACGAAATAACTTTCACTCATAGTGGAAATATAGATTAAATGAAACATTTTTAACAGCCACTTTACGACCCATGTGCCCTAGGAAACTATCTACCATACAATTAATTGTTACAAAATTTGGATTTTCGTACTTCATTGTAAGTAGTGTTGCCTTTCTGTCGCACTTTCTCGCAAACCCTCTGAGAGAAGTGCCTCAAGCCCTTGCCCTGGTGGCTCTTCTCCCCCACCGTCCCGGGCTTTGCCGGGTAAGAGTTGGAGACGCGACGGCGCTTGGAGGCATCGTCCGAGTCGAAGGGCCTCCCTCTCTTGCGTCCCACCCAGTTGGAAGACCGGCTACTACTGGGAGTGGTGGGAATTGGGTGGGAAAGGGAAGATGTGGGCGTGTTCATGCTTCTGGAGGGACTAGTCCCACTGAGTAACTGCAGAACAAAAAACAAGACTAGGATAGACACCAGAATAAAATTGCTATACGTATGACCACACCCACCATACCTGTTCCAAACTGATGCCATTGTCCGATTGCCTCCCTAGGATGGATACAAGGTTACGCAACTCACCTGCAAATAAAGCACAGCACCACTCATAATAATGCCCACCCTGACAAAGGTGCAGTATCAATGATTACTAAAGTCTCACAAAAAAATATAAAATAAATAAAAGTAATAAAAAAAAAAAAAAAAAAAATAAGACTACAGGAAGAAAAGATGATCTTCAGCGCTTCTTAATTTAAATTTTTTTTACTAAAAATGTTATAACAGTGGGCGGGCTTGAGCCTTACAAATGACTACAGTCAAGGGTCACCACAACCCTGTTTATTTAATTACATTCAGTTCTCTTTATTCAGACATTATTCCTACGGAGGAAAAGCACAGCCACTATTTGTTCGTTAACCCGACCGAGACAGCGAGTCCTAAATGTGTTAAGTGCTGTGTAGCCTGACACACGTACAAACATGACAACAAGAGCAATAAACCAGGAAGATGTCAAGTGACAAATGCAAGTGGTCTGATGTGGACCTAGCTGTCGTTGCTAGGCTTGTGTAGCATATATAAAGTATGTACATTCACGTGGAGCTAATCAACACCTTGTTACATTGATGTTGAGATGTGTAACGTCCACAACTTTCACATAGAAAATGAGTCTATTTATTAACTCATTCACAGAATCCCTTATTGAAGAAAAGTGATTGGTCCAGACAGACTATATTGCCTCTAAAAGTATCACTTCAATAATCCAACATAAACCAGTTCTGCTGGTTGTACTTGACTACCAGTAATAAAAAACAACAAAAAAGGGACACATAATATAAAGTGGGTGTGGTCAATCCACATAGTGAAATTAACTGAACCAGCCTTTTGTTACAGTGAGTTGGTATGGCATGTAAGTATGAATGTGTGTGCATGTGTGCATGTGTATGACTGTGTGTGTGTGTGTGTGTATGTATATATGTGTGTGTGTGTATGTTATATGTGTGTGTGTGTATGTATATGTGCGTGTGTGTGTATGTATATGTGCGTGCCCATAAGAGATTGGCTGTAACTACATATTTGAGATTCCCAAAGCAATACATGCAAATATAAGATATGAGGATGTGTGTACATACATGTGGTGGCTCCACATAGACTGTCTTGGCAACATCAATACACACTATGACTTCACCCCTTACTATGAAGTGTGCAGGAACCCAAATAATGCCCCCTCCCCATCGAAATGCTTACACTACCACAACTTATTGAATGCATATACTTCTAATAAAAAGAAACCACACAAATGAACAACTACAGAATATAATTGTCAGGAAATTAGAAAGAAAGAACAACATGAGAAAATACTATAAGGCACAATAAGAGATACGCTAGAAGAGAGAGAAGAGAAATACACATCTAAAGAGAGAGAAGAGAAATACATATCTGAAGTAAAAATGTGATTTTGGCAAGTTGTTTTCAGCAATAATGCCTACAGAGGGCAAAAATGGTTGAAGTTAAAAAGCACAGCCTTACATGGCCCCACAGGCTCACATCGACCCACAGGCTCACACAGACCCACAGACCCATGTAGGCTTACACAGACCCACAGGCTCACATAGACCCACAGGCTCACATAGACCCACAAGCTCACGTGGACCCACAGGCTCACATGGACAAACAGGCTCACATGGACCCACAGGCTCACATAGACCCACAGGCTCACATAGACCCATAGGCTCACATAGACCCACAGGCTTACACAGACCCACAGGCTCACATAGACCCACAAGCTCACGTGGACCCACAGGCTCACATGGACAAACAGGCTCACATGGACCCACAGGCTCACATAGACCCACAGGCTCACATAGACCCATAGGCTCACATAGTCCCACAGGCTTACACAGACCCACAGGCTCACATAGACCCACAGGCTTACACAGACCCATAGGCTCACATAGTTAGGCTCACATAGACCCACAGGCTTAGGCTCACATAGACCCACAGGCTTACACAGACCCACAGGCTCACATAGTCCCACAGGCTTACACAGACCCATAGGCTCACATAGACCCACAGGCTTACACAGACCCATAGGCTCACATAGTCCCACAGGCTTACACAGACCCATAGGCTCACATAGTCCCACAGGCTTACACAGACCCATAGGCTCACATAGTCCCACAGGCTTACACAGACCCATAGGCTCACATAGTCCCACAGGCTTACACAGACCCATAGGCTCACATAGACCCACAGGCTTACACAGACCCATAGGCTCACATAGACCCACAGGCTTACACAGACCCACAGGCTCACATAGTCCCACAGGCTTACACAGACCCATAGGCTCACATAGACCCACAGGCTTACACAGACCCATAGGCTCACATAGTCCCACAGGCTTACACAGACCCATAGGCTCACATAGTCCCACAGGCTTATACACGATGTGCAAGCTCGTTGGACAAGCATAAAACACAAGTCAAGCACACCTGAACTCAAAGGAACACAAACTTCCTGTAGTGTGACTGTTACAGCCGTCACAAATTACAGCCATGTCAGAGGTGAAACTACAGTAATGAAGAGCACCACAGACAAAACTTAGCTGTTCCACTAGCTGACTGAGACAACCCCAGTAACCCGGACTGAGACAACCCCAGTAACCCGGACAGGTGAAAGATTATACATTTGCTCTTTTTGTGCGGAATCACTTGTAGGATGTGAGAAATGCATTAACAGATCAAAGCGAAGACAAAACAAGCATGTAAAAAAGGAAGTAGTTTATAAAGAAAGTGAAATCGAGAGGAACAAAAAAAGTTGGCAGCTGTAGGAAAAGAACCAGAACTTGAAGAGAAAGATGCAGGGGTAGAGGAAGTCAGGTAAAAGTTAAGTTGCAATTAGATAATAAGGTAACAATGAAACTTAGAATAATAAAGTTATTTAAAGCTATCAAAAACTCCAAGCCTCAGAAATAATTGGTCTGATCAGTCAGGTGTCTGTCTATCTCCCAGCAGATGGCAAAAGTCTACAGGAAAACCAGGCACCCTTCGAAATTTTTTTTTTGCACTTACAGAGTTGTCGGCGTCCAAATATTGAGCTCTCCAAGTTTTATAGTCGTAGCTTAAGTCGTTCTCGCTATAATAACTAACCGTTCCCTTCCGTCGGCTTGAAACAATACATTTTTAAGAAATCGATCGATCTTTTCTCGACGTTGACGCACGCCGCGTTGTGCCCGGTTTTCCCATAGACGGTCACATATTTAGGAGCTAGAGCACAAGCCCTCTTCACCCTACAACAAACCACTGTGCCATTTCTTAAACTAAATTATTGTTGATTTAGGGATATGTCGCAAGGAGCTGACAAGGTCTGGGGAAGTGTCTTGTATTATTCCATATACTATTACAGCGTGTCTGCGAGCCACCGGTCAAGTGGGAGAAGCTGCATCATTTAGGCCACTTAGAGAAACCAAGTTGTACAACTAGAGCTGCTTGAATACACTCACTGAAGGCGAATAGCACCAAAAGCTTTCTTAGCAATGCTCTGTACACAAGTCTAACTGGCAAGTATTCTTAGCCACATATCACGAGCTCTAATGCTTCTTAAAACTGCACCATAAGTTAGTGCTAACAGCATTGCAGCCATAAAAAATCTTTTTTATAAGACTCGTGCGGATTTATGTGTGGATACTGATAAAAAAGTGTTTTGGTGGATTTTCCCAAAACCGGTCACATTATGTGTGCGCAGTTATGATGAGCCTACCCTTTACCCAACAACCAATAGTTAAAGTACTACCTAACAACCAATAGTCAAAGTACTGAACATACACCATACCAGACAATACTTCAACTCAGCACCTTGGCCAGTTTATCTACAGTCTGTGAAAAAAACCTATTATCAATCACTAGAGGTAGTTCTCGTAAAAGTTAACTTCCATTCCTGAATAGTTCCACACTAATTATTGGTTTATTAAGTGTAGCCCAAGATGTGTGAACTATTAGCACTCTGTGCACCACAAGCTATTTAGTGCACCACAATTCATTTCAGCACAGAGCCACCTGAACTATGCAAGGTGGGACCCAACCAATACCCTTTCTACTCCAATCACTCTCTACATTTCCAACCAATGGATTCATCTTGTACAGCGTTTGTCCTCCACATGATCTTCTTTGATCACTCTGAGCTTTCTGGTGGCAGAAGCTTGCCTTGTATGAGCAAAAGGCAATTATACCCACTGGGCATTAAATAGAATACACATTAGGCACATACTCAAATTTGTCGGATACAGCTGCAACTGGGTATATGGGAGTAGGTTCGGCTTAGCAACGGAAGGGCGGGGTCCCTTACGATAAAAATCAACAGAGGGGATGGGTGTGCTAAAAAGTATAGTCGTATGCAAGAAAAGTTGGGCCAGCTTCTTGTAGACATGACAAGAAAGTTTCTTGATGTTGAGGTCATATTAGCTGTTATTGTTGGTTGGCTCAATTTCCAGTGAACTTTATAAGTCTACTGCATGTTGCCGGCTTGCAAGGATATTTTCCTTGCATAGCTTTAGAAGTCAATAATTATAAAATTGTGATAATACATTTTCTGATAAATAATGAGGTTAAAAATCGTATGCAATTATGTAATAATACATTTCTCAACACAAGCAGAAAACATATATCCACCCCAATTCACTCAAACACAACAATATCATATTAAACATTCACACTAAATATTTAGAGTAAAACTAGCGGGACCTGATATTGGTAAACAGGTTATGCTAGCCATGAAACCCAAACAAACATCGAAGAGGGAATAATTATAATCCTCACTTGGCATTCTTTACTGAGGAAACTATTGCCATTATGCGAGGTAAAGTTTGCATACATTGCATTATAATACCATTATGTATTTACGCATGACAGGTTGTAAATGCTGAATGAACCGCAAAAAAAGTTCTGAATTACATTTCGTAGAACAATTGTGACACGAATATAAAAAACTAGGAAATATAATAAAAAATAGTGTATCCAATCAATCATTCTAATTTTTGTTTACAGGCTTTGCTTTTGTGTTAAAAAATTGAAGGTTTTCTAGATATGTATTAGGGCCCTATGGGCTTAGTTTTTGTTTTTGTTTTTTACTGTTGGAGGCCCAACGTTGGCTAGAAGAAGGTTAAAGAAGTGTGGTATGAGTAGTTTTGCACAATTCCAACAGAATTTAACGGGTGATACAGTAAAAGGCCTTAGCTTGCCGATATAGCTATGGAGGAGTTTCTAGCTACAAAATATCAGTGAATCAACAAAAATCAAAACTGATTTGTAACGTTTAGTAAAAGGGTGTTGGCTGTCCAGTAAAACGATATGGAACGCAACGGTAATAACTATGGGAAAAAAATGACCACTTTGAGGCTGTACTACTGAATGGAATCCAGAACTATTTTGTGCACCTACTGTACTTCATCCCAGTCTAAAGAAGATTGACACGGAGAATTATATATTGGAGTATAAGGTCTTGTCTTGTGAACCTCACTAAATACCATCACTCTTTCACTACTGTTTTGTTTGAAGGCGGCAGAGAGAGCACAAAATGCACTTTTAGTCGTCAGTAATTTGGAGTGACACTCGCTGCGTTAACTAAACATATTTTTTTCTTTTCAAAACAGCAATATCCTCTCTTTTAGTTGGTCCTTTACCCTGTTTGAAATGGTGACTTCGGTATAAAATGGATTAAACCACGGCAATTCTCAGAATTATCACCAGCTAACTACCCTCAGGAACGGGACAGTTATTAGCAATAGTCCCTCGAGCTCATGGTATAACTATTGCATAAACTTCTTTAGAACACTAGTAAAAGATTGGGTACAAGATTGCAATAAGGTAGAGAAGAGAAATCAACAAAATGGAACTCTTGAAGGTGACTGGAAAGGGGGATATAAAATTACTACACTAATTGATTTAAAGAAAAGTTGCAAGGGGTAAATGAAGGAGACCCAGTCCACTTCTTACTCTAGAGTCCTTCAATGAATTGGCTGGTTAGTTAGTAGTACAAGCACACTCACACCACACACCCAGCTGACTAAGCCCGTGGTCCAACCACTATGTAAAGTCTCTGGTCACCACTAAAGCCACCCGAATCAGCTGATCATGGCCTCCTTCCCTGCCTTGAGGGGTGGTCCTGAGCATAAAGCTTTTGCCAGTAGATGAGATAATAATGAACTAATGGCTTAGTCAGTGACACTACTGAGTGCTGGTGTTTGCCTGTACTCAAGTTAAAGTTTCCCACCTCTAGGTTAGGTGAAGAAGCAAGAAGCTCGAAGGAGTGGCTAAATAACTTGCTGAGTTGTTTACGAAGTTGTCAGAGTGAGATGGTAAAAGATAGGTCAAGCAAAGCAAACAGAATACACAAACTTGGTGTGAAATCGCAAAGTCTGAAAAAAGAAGAAGAAGTTTTATAGGCTTTACCCAAACTTTAGTTATGTACTTTTCTAAATTGAAATTTGTACTTCATCAGGCAATTTAATGCTGATCCCACACACATTGGTAGCTCTATTAAATACAAGTAAACGAGTAGCCACCATCCACTTAGTTCATTTTCTTTGCTATCAAGATTCTATCAACATTATTATTTTTAAATGTATCATTTGACTAGCTACTACAATGTACACACCTGAAGGAAAAAAAATTGACATTCAGGTAATCAAAGCAAATATGACCGGTCCAGCCGGCCTGACTACCCAAAACATGTGACATGTCCAGTAAGAACCAATGCTACTCTCTATGTTGTGATAGCACTGTACTTAGAGGTATGCCTGTGTGTGCATGCATGCATGCAGTGTTCAATTAACCCTAGTGTGAGCTAAACAATGTTTGTTACCCTGTCATCAAGAATTAATTAATCACTGAGAATTAATTAAACTTTAATGATGATAATGAACTTGACAAACAAACAAAAATAATAGAAAAATCTGGTAACATTTTATTCCACTGTTCTCTACTATGATAATATTTCCAAATAAAGCACTTCAGTCTTTATATACCAGAACATCCTGTAGCAACCGTAACAACAACACACCGTGTCCTTTACTGGTTATCACAAGGCTTAGAGTAAGGGTAGTGTAAAGAGGGGGGGAGGGGGGAAAAGGAAGAGAGAAGAGAAAAAAATGAGCAAGCAGCCTGTAGCTTGTGACAAAGGCTATCCAATTCACTGGTACCTTTCCTTTAGTCAATACAGTCCACACACACAACACTACTTCCCACCCACAAGGACTTCTTTTTCTTTCTTGTGTGCGCTAACCATTGCTATGCTCCCACATGAGTGGTAAATACAATTTGTGGTGCCCGACGTGGGCAAGGCGGGGTTCGATACTTACTACTTAGTTGTCCACCAGTAACTCCAGCATCTCCATTCAACAGTCCCTCTCCCTACACACACACACACAGAGTAAAAATGTCCATATTGCTTATAGAAGGATTTAACTTCACACATAACTCCTATTGCAATACACCAACTGCTGCTATTGGACTATACAGTCCACTAACATGGGCAAACTGTTGACACAAAATAGAAGTGGTTACCAAAGGAACTAGTAATGAGAACACAAACTTTTGATCATACATTAATGTACTAATAATTTGACCATCTCATTTGGCAACCACTCCAGCCTCGTGCAACCACCACGAGGCAAGTGACACTTAGCCGATTCCTCAATATCTCTTCCCCCAGCCCTGAACTATCATAAACACACATGACAGTACACGGAATAAGGATCAATCGGTTAACTAAACCAAGATGGAAACTTCATTAATTTACATATAAAGTAGTGCGAAAGAGAAAGGGCAAATAAACAGCGTTTGTTGGTCATGTCACTTACACTCACACACACATACACAGACAAATACTACACACACATACATACACACACACACACACCTTTCCGTCACCATACTCATGACACTATAGTAAAAAGCTCACAGACATGAGTAAAGAGATTGCGAAAATGACATCAACAACAAAAACAAAACAAAACAAACAAACAAAAAACAACCCCCCCAAAACAAACAAACAACATATTGTTCTGTTTCTCTAGTCCTAATCTAGTAAAACAACAATCTTATGTTCAGAACCATATTTTCCTAATGCAGATCACTCTGGAAGTCATCAAACAGTGTGCATACAATACAAGGCTGTAGCACATTAGGCATGAACAGCTACTGAGTAAGAACCTGGAAGTTATAATCTCATATAGAATGAGAACATGAACAAAAACTTTCAATTTTTTGCTAGACTTGAGTTCCCTGCCCTTATGTCTGTAGAGTTTTCGTAGTTCTTGCAACTATCACAAACACTGAATCATCAGCCAATGAGTGAGGCAGAGTTGTTGCACTTAGTTACAATCAGAAAAACTAGTTGACAACCCTCCACCACTGTGTTATAGGAAGCATAATACTTATTTCGCTTTTCTTTGAGCAAGATACTTAGCAAAATAAAAGAGATTACAAAAAAAAAGAAAAAGGAAAAGGAAAAAAAAAAAGAAAAGAAAAAAGACTGCTTAAAAATTTATATATATAGCTATGTATTATATATATATACACACACACACAAACAAAACTATGCACTACATATACCACCCAATTTTATAATATCTAACTAATAGTGACATCAAAATATAATTCCCTATGAAACTACCTTTACCCACTTAGCTCACACAAAGTAAACACCCATACAAATAAGGACACATCACCAGCCAATATGATTAAATGTGCTCCAAATGGAAACTTGGAATCAAATATAACTTTCCTCTGTCCACGAACACAAGCCATGGCTACAACCAAGGCATTGACATGGCAAAATTGTCAGGCTTCAGCAATAGTACTGCCAAATGCAACATACACTGCCCTATCTATGTTAGCACTATAATGCACACCAACTTTAAAGGAAAAAATGGATAAAGCCTTTTTCATGGGCTAGCTACAGCTTTTATGAGTTTATAAGGAGGCAACTGAAACTAACTTGTCAAATTAGGCTCAACTAAGTGTCATGAGAATATGTCATATCCAATTAAAGCACATGTCCTGTCATTGCATTTAGAGGGTCCATATAACTTATTGGTGTCTTCTTTCAATGTTTCTAACTAAAATAACTTACATGATCACCATTTCTTTGGCGATTGGGAGGCATAGGGGATTCGTCACCTGTTAAAAAATAATAAAAAGCAGTGAAACTACCTAGGCATGACAAAATATAGTACATGTAGTAAGTTTATTCAGATTTGTACTACAGACTTCAAAAGAAAAAAAAAAAGAAGCAAAGAGAGGCCTCCCATGTTGGTGGGTACTAAGTCTCGTCACTACTGATAGAATGGATGCTAGCATCCCTGTACTAAATGTCATATGTCATTTACTATACAGTCCTCACTATCTAGTAAAAGCAAGCATACCTGACAGTCCCGCCATAAACCTTCAATATGTGTCAGACGACGGTGTTGCCCAAGTCAGGTCCACTTCACACCAGCGCAAGAGTTTCCAGCACCCTCGCGAACCGACTTCTCAGTTTTGGAGGGAACCTGTGAGTATTACAGTGGTTAGGCGGACCTAGGACTTACCTCTAAAACCCAAAAAGACTAATCTCACCTAAAGATAGGGCTCCCCCAAAGAACCTCACGCACGCTCCCTCCCTCACTCACCTACGGACACGCCGGGTAAAGAAGTACGAGAGAGCAGGTTAGCATCTGGTAAACAAAGGTAGGTCGCCCAAATTCCTACCTTTCTCCGCGAAAACTGAACCTGCGCATGCCCAGTATCAAAATTAGCAAATCCCCAAGATGTCGTCTTTCCCCGGCCGGCCCCCTTTGTTCCTTGATGCTGATGATATGACGTTACGTACGTGGTGCTTGAACAGTGGGGAAATCCCTTCTGTTTGTCGCACGCGCGTAAATGTTGTGCGCGCGTGACTTCCGAAAACAAACTTAAAAATACACTGTAGTATAGTAGTCTGGCGGGCCAGACCCTTTACCTTCTTTTTTATGGGAGGGGGAAGGGAAAGGGTCTGGGCCACTAGAGCAGCAATGACTTGTTCCAGAGGAATTTAATTAAAAAGTGTCAAAATTGCGTCACATATTACCCCGCGCATTTTAATATTTCCCCGGAAAGTACTGTAACTTGCAGCTCGACCAGCGCGATCCGGCTTAACTATGGAGTTCTGCTTAGGTTGTGGCTCTGATCTTCCATCAGAGTCTAGATATGTCCGTAGGCTAGTTGCAGAGAGATCAGATCTCTCAAGACTCCGTTCTGGAGTTGTGTTAGCCTGGCGTAATCTAATGAAGGAAGCATTGGAAGAGAATTCTGGGCCCTCTCCACCAGATTGCGCCGCAAGTAGCTGTGATCTTACATTACAAACCTCATCAGATAAGAGTCTTCCACGCTTGAAGAAAAAAAAGAACCGTATAATGACGCATTATGATGACGTCCCATGACGAATGTACCAAGGAATGTGCTAAAACCGCCACCCCAAAATCGGGGTGGCTCGAACAAGTCGTTGATGCTAGTGACCCCAGACCCTTTCCTTCCCCGCGTAGCGGTTATGGTTGGTAAAGGGTCTGGCTACGCGAGACTAGTAGTATAGTAGCATGGAGGCGTGGGGGTTTGTCTGCTGCAGAAAATAAAATAGTCAGTATCACACCAACTGATAGAATAATGTGCATTAATAGAATGTTTAGGAATATGAGACAAGTTAATATTAAACTATACTACATTTTGCTCAGATGGCTTATTACAAGGTTTAGACAATCAAGCTCAGCATCACAAAATTAACAATCCTACTATGATTAGTGCCCTGGCTATTGTATAAGTGTTTTTCTAGCATGGGCTCAAAATGGGGCCGGGAAAATGTTTTGCCTGGGTAAGAACTGCCTTGATATTTTTGGGTAAGGCATCACTTTAATTGGGCAGAGACCGAGCAAAGTAAAAGTGGAAAGAGGTCGATAGAACTGCGGATCTAACTTGTAATTAGCAACGACTGAAGTGAAGAGCAAGACGTGTAGTATTATACTTCGTGGAAATGGCTGACGGAGACTTAGAACCCTTTCCCGTGAGTTCTCTAGTTCCGAAGAAAGAGACTGGAGCTGAGCGCTTTCTGGCGAGGTATCCTGAATATGACGGGAGAGGTGTTGTCATAGCAATTCTGGATACTGGGGTCGACCCAGGAGCGCCAGGGCTTCAGGTATGCAATTGTTGAACAGCATAAACAACTATTTAACAACATTTGTACCTATGAAAAGAGTTCCCTTAAATAATAAGCTGGAGGTATTCAGTAAGGTCATTGGTATATGCAAAAGTAATTTCCCCACTTTTCCTGTGTTCCGCCTATCAACCACTTATCCAGGCAGTACTGAGTGTCTAGAACCATCCTTTCACTCCCACTAGCTAGTGTAAGTCAGGAATTCATAAACGTTGCTGATTTATGCAGGATACTCTAAATAGTTGAGCTCTCTGAATGCAATGCAGTGTATAAAAAGGTTTATTTTGAAACGACAATCCTTTTTCAAAGTTTATTTTACATGTATCATAATTTTGTTGGCTGTACCAGACATCCCATCACATTTAACCCCCCTCCCCCACCTACATCTGTTATGAATGAATGTGAGGCTAATTCTGTTCTGTGCTCTGAAAAGTTGCGTGAAGTTCAATTCCTTCAGATTGAATTTCTACAGTAAACCCTAAATTTTCGGTGTAATTCCTCAAAAAGCGACTGCATTGATTTTTTTAGGCACTAATGTAGAAGGTGAAGTTTGAAAACGGGTCAAATGAAGTTTTTTCTTTTAGTAGCTTGCCTTTGATTTCAGTATTCAACTACTATTGGACATAATTACATGACCATGTGAGACTATTTACTTATCATTTCTAACTCACGTTGTGTCACTCCAGTCTTTTTTACTTTATCGTGCATTTATTTCACAATCCCATATGCTAGAATGTTTTCAGTTACGACACCCTATACTTACAAGTTACTGAACATCTTTGTTAATTAGTGAACCCTACACTTAACATGAAAACAACAACAACAAAACAAGACAAAACAAGTCTGTTGATATTCTGCTGTAATTATGCTTACGATTTGTCTTAATTAAATATATAATTGGATTCTGTTCGCTAAGCTACGTAGCACACTTACTGTCACTGAACTATACCACTGGTATGTTAACATACTCTGGAGTGGTTACATTACTTTGTACTGTACCTTTGCCTTATCCTAATGGATAAATGCATGATATTGTTTCACATTCAAGTCAGTAATGCCCCCATTTTTTTCACACCCCACTTCCCTTGAGCGAATATCCCCTGTGAATAATTGGATGTGCTGCAAATAGTAAGTGTTCCATGGGTGTTACATTATTTTTTAGATTAATTTGGTCTAGTACAATCTTGGAGAAAATGATTTATTTGGTGCTGTTCTATACTTTATACTATATATAATACTTGTGAAGAGAGAGAACACATGTAGTAATACTTATTGTATAACGGGTGTAATAAATTGTTTACTGTACATTGGATATTTTTCCGAATCAGTAAAACGGTTGTGTGTTTCAAAGCCTTGTCATTCAGAGGTAACTCCGCCATATATAGTTGTCTAGAATTACATGTGGGTATGTTGGAGCGTTCAACATGGAGTGTTCAATATGTAGTATTTGGCATGAGAGAGTATTGAACACTCGCGTGATGTGGAAATACTCAAGGAAAATATACCAATGTATACATAAAAAGGGAAATTTCTTGAATTTTCAAATATAAATCTCGTAATTCCCATTCTAAATGAAGCACCAAAGCTATATTATTACGAAGTTATTTATCAGACCAATAGAATAATATATGCTGCGTTTAGTTGATGCTCATGCAATCAAAATGGCAGATGTAAATGCTTATCCACATATGCTGAACACGCAATGGACACTCATTTACAGTTTCAACCCGAAACACCCATTCCAGTACTCACTAAGCTACATACACTTAGCATGAAGCAAAACGTGATTACGATTGGACGATAGGGAGCATTACCCAGAAAAGCTTACAATTGTATTGGTATAAATGACTAGCTTTTTATCGAAAAACTAATGAAATTCTGGTACATTGCATTTTTTAAGAAGCCACTACCTTCCAGATTTCATTGTTGATGACTGACTGACTGACTGACTGACTGACTTAAGTGAGTATTATTACCCTTGTGTGCATGAGCACTGACTGCTCTATGGTATTTAGTAACAGTGTAAGAGTCATGAAGCAATTCTTCTTAGATAAAAATTACAAAAAAACAAACTCCATAGAGTGTGTCACAAGGCTATGTGAGTTGCATACATATATATTTATATATATATATACACATAATATATTGTATATATATACATACATACATGTATTCATACACACATGTATAATACATGTATATTATACACATTTTATATTGATATTTTTGTGCATTCAGGAAACCTCTAATGGAGAGAGAAAGGTGCTGGATCTTGTGGATACCACAGGAAGTGGAGATGTGGATACTTCCAAGGTGGTCACCACAAGTGAGCTGACTGGTAGGGAAGTGGAGGGCGTGTCAGGGAGGACTCTGGCCATCCCGGACCACTGGGTCAACCCCAGTGGCAAGTGGCATGTAGGCATCAAGGCTGCATTTGACCTCTTCCCTAGAACTATCAAGACTCGTATGCAGGTACTGTCTATGCAGCTAGTATATTTATTCGTGGTTGTTGTTTTTTAATCCCCCTCTCCCCCCTTTCCCTCCCTTTCCATGTATATATATATATATATGTGCAACTTACTACAATAAATAATATATCTAGCGTATATCTCGTGTGGAATAAATAGTACTTTACATGAGTCAGAGTGTGATATGGCGAAGTAAATAAATTGTATATAATATATATTTATATGAGCTGAACCAGTTGGAGATCAAATTTGTCAATTGGAATGTGAAAAAAATGTTCTTGACGAGACTTGATTAAGTAAACATGAAATCTATTCTAATTTAATGTAATCTATATCATGTTGACTGTAACACTTTATGGCGGTTTGAAGTAATACCTCGGAAAAATTGTTGCTTATTCTTGTTTGCATTGCCTCACTCGAACGCTATAGCCTCCAAAAGTTAGCTTAATACTGTAATTAGTAAGTGAAGTGTGAACTCCATGCCGCGTTATCTCTAAGGCTACAGCAGAAACCTTTGGTTAGTACTCGGGGTCGGAATTTGGCTTACTTCAGAATGACGGCCACACGGTAAATTGTGTGAAGTAGTAGACCAAGATGAGCTACTACAGCATTTTAGATGATGATTCTAGTGGACTGGAATGTGCAGAAGATATTTATGCCAACAGGAGCCATTCAACAATAAAGGGAGAGTTGCTCCATACAGGAAATCAGGCGTTTGACTACAGCTTTACAAGACATAGTAGTTGTGAAGATTAGCATGAGAAAGAAGCTATGACTCTGAATTAGCTACAGATAGTCCTGAATCAGATATTGTTTGTCTATTTGCAGCTCTTTTTTCTATTTTTACCACAGGTTAAGTGAAACACCAAAGGTGCGAGCCCTCAGCGCTACTATACACTAGCTACCTATTACAAACTCAGACCAACTCATGTTCTAATCAAATCACATGAGCAAATAATTTCTTGCTGCCCAAGGTAGTTTTGCTTTATGTTAAAAAGTTAACCGAGTGCTGGATGGAGTTTATTGAAACTATATACCGTTGAGTGTCTCTGGCCTGTTTTGCTTCTTCACTTACGAAGACAGCATTCACATGTACTGGTTTAATTGCTGGAGCTATATTGATACCTGATTAGGAATGGTAGTCTGCCAAGACTTGTATTTGATCTGGGAACACACAGCACAGAGCGCACACCAATGTCATCTTGCACAGTGAGTTAGTATTCTATGGCGTCCCAGTGCTTTGTGCATTAAAATCTATCAGTGCAAAGATTCTATTGAACAGCCACATTTATACCGTTGTTCTGAAAATTAAGGGTGATTGAAACTGAAAATTCTGCAGTTATGACTGCCCCTGTATCATTTGTGTCAGAAAGCAAAAATTCATTTATTCTGTGGCTTTTGTGTACTCGTAAAATGAGTGCTTGTAGTAATTTTGAGTAAAAGAATCAGAGAGACATTACATTATATTGGGTGTATACTGTTGAGGTAATGGTATGTGTGTATTGGTATTTGGCGAGCGAGTGAAGCGAGCAAGACACTATACAGTGGTGTCGAATTGAGAATCGGGGATATTTGTTTATATATATGTGGGGACGTACGTATGTCATTTTGTACTTTGACCCTTGCGTATTTTTGTGTTAGCTCGGTGTTCGACCCCGTCCCAAACTTCACTAAACAGAATCCTCCCGTTTCGCGATCATTACCTGTACCATCCATTAAATTGAATTGTTTACCGATTTGAGTTCTTCTGCGGTGCAATTAAAACTAAAAAACTAGCACGAGTTCCGTTTCTATTGAGTTAGTGGCAGTGGTAAGTTAATGCGCTATTTGTCATAGTTATAAGCCCTACACAACAGTATTTAGTTGAAAGTTCACTAGACTAACCACGAAGGTAAGTCTTGTGTAGGTATGGCCGGTTGTGTGAAAGTATTGTGCGTTTACAGCTATTACTTAGAATATCACAAAGAAAACATTTAAATAATGTGACTTGTTTTTTATTTTATTTTATTTTATTTTATTTTTTTAAAATTCGAACAGTTTTGGTGGGAGTGGTTACTATGGCATTGAATCGCCTTTACCGTATACACGTAATTTTAAAATTCGCCTATTTTTGGAGCTTCTAAGTGCCGCTTGTTGGTTGTCAAGAGCCACTGGTAGTCAGAATGGCTTTTAATGAAGCTACCACTACTCGAGAAAAGCTGAGATAAGTACATAATTCCGTATTTGTTAACTAAATTAAACTTTGATACTACAGGGTTATCACTACTCAGGAAATTAAGGTAAGAGAGTATAGTTCTGTATTTATTTGCTATAATTAATGGTCAACTACAATATATTTATTATTTGTTTTTGCTGGCTAGGCAAAAGATTAACCAATTATTACAATATTATAAATAGATAAATAAATATTATTAGGTACTGAACAGAGCCTGATAACTGTTTGCCACATAGAAAATGCATTAAAGTAAACAGGATGTGGCTTAGGGCAATATTTTTCCATATCACCTGTGTTCATAGTTATTACGTTGGGTTATTACGTCCCCCTAGGTAAATTTCTTGTTACCAAGGTATTCGCGCATGAGCAGTACCTAATAAATGTATTATCCATTGGATACCCGAGAATATCACTCGTCTGATTGGCGGTATTTACGCTCGTGCCTGCGGCACTCGCGTAAATACTAAGCCAACAGACTCGTGATATTCTCCTGTATCAAATGAATAATATATATATAACGTCAATAATAATAACAACAATAATAAAATTGTAAGACAAAACAATTAAATAAATAATAAATAAAAATAAGGATTAAGTGGTGATTGTTCCCACTGAGAAAGCTGGAAAAGATATTCTCTAGCCCCATGTTGTATAATATACAACATGGGGCTAGAGTTGTTATTCCGGCCAAGTGCAGCTTGTTGGTTGTCAAGAGTCACCTGTAGCCAGTACTAAGTATATAGTAGAATCCATTTTTGTCACCATGAAATAGAAGCATCTTCAGGTAAAATACATCATATAACACTATTGTAGTTTTATACAGCCTAACAAGGGAGGCTCGCTCGCCATTTGTGCTGAAGCACACCACTAGTTATAATATATAATACTTATAGCACGAGTCAGAGTACAATATGGGAAAATATTTTACGAGCACGCAAAATATTTTCACGAGCCAAAGGCGAGTGAAAATGTGGCGTGAGAGTAAAATATCATTCCCATATTGTACGACGAGTGTGATAAGTGATTTATTGCTTCTTTGAAATTTTTCTCAACCGGGTACAATACAATTTTCATTGATTTTACTCGCTACGCGCGCGCTACAAGTAGCGTACAATATAAACCGTACAATATGGGAGAATACAGAACGCTCGCGTGATGCGGAAATATTCAAGTAAAAATATCAAAGCTGCAATAAATATATATATATATATATATATATATAACCAGACGTGTAGGTACCAATATGTTTATTTGGTAATATACGCGTTTTACTGTATAGTAGTAGCCTCTCTTGCTATGGAGCTCAAGCAAACCACAATATATCTAGTTTCCATTAGCTCTTATACACATTTTTTTCTTCTTTCACAGGACAAGTTTAACTTGAAGGAATGGGATCCTAGTCACAGTAAGCTAAAGGCACAGACTCTAAAGAGACTAGCCGAGTTTGAAGCCCAGCATCCACCTGAACCTGACAGGGACCTGGTAAGATGTCTTTAGGTGTCAATTTAGTGGTGGTGGTGATGAGGATGAGAATGGTGGTGGTGATGGTGGCAGTGGTGGTGATGGTGGCGGCAGTGGTGGTGATGGTGGCAGTAGTGGTGGTGGCGGCAGTGGTGGTGGCGGCAGTGGTGGTGGCGGCAGTGGTGGTGGCGGCAGTGGTGGTGGCGGCAGTGGTGGTGGCGGCAGTGGTGGTGGCGGCAGTGGTGATGGTGGCGGTGGTGATGGTGGCGGTGGTGATGGTGGCGGGCGGTGGTGGTGGCGGCAGTGGTGGTGGCGGCAGTGGTGGTGGCGGCAGTGGTGGTGGCGGCAGTGGTGATGGTGGCGGCAGTGGTGATGGTGGCGGTGGTGATGGTGGCGGGCGGTGGTGGTGATGATAATGATAATGATGAGGATGGTGATGGTGGTCGTGATAATTGGTAGTGGTGTTGATGGTGGCAGTGGTGGTGATGATGATGATTATGATGATGATCTTAATAATTGATGAGTGCAGTGCAGTGAGACATAGTAGTACACTGATTTAAGCTAATTGTAGGTAGCAGAATGGGCAAGATACCACTATTTAAGGGTGCTGATTGAAATAGGGGATTTGTTTGTGAACGAGCAAAAAGAGCGAGACATTATTAGGGGTGTGTAATTGAAAATCAGGTAGATGTTATTTCTATTGTATACATGTTTAGATGGTCCCTTAAACATGCGCAGCCAATATTATGCTATTATTATAATTATTTCAGCCGAGATTGACTGAATTATTCTGTATTTGTTAGCTAAAATTAAAACTAAAGGTTTAGCTCTTTCTTCTTGAGTCATGGATCTCTTCTACTCCTGTGTCTATTTCTCTTGCTTCTGAGTCTCTCTGTCCTTTTATCTATACTTTAGCTTTGTGAAACTTTTCCCTTCCCTTTTGAACTTTTGAGATCCTTTCCTCGCCAATTTTCATCTGCTTTTAGCTACAAGTCGTTTTTTTCCTTAATCACCTTCTTACTGAATGTGAAGGTGCTTTACCCATTTAGGTAATGATGACGCTTTACTGATGACGCTTTACTGACGACGCTTTACTGACGACGCTTTACTGACGACGCTTTACCAACCTGGCTTAGCTATTATTCCTGAATACACACGCTGTCACCATCATCATTGTTATTGACGCACAAACATATTATTATAGATGCAAAAAGAGCGACCATCTCATTCCCCCCCCCCCCCCTGTCTTTCAATTTTGAGTTGTATGTAGTAGCCATTACTATGATGAAGAAATTTGATGTTTTTTGTTTTTCCATCAGAGTGAGAGATTTGACCATGAAGATTTGAAGGCAGCAGTGGATCTGGTGAATCTAACTAGCTCCAAGAATTCCATAGCGGGACCTATCTATGACTGTCTTGTCTTTCACGATGGAAGTTCATGGAAGTATGTAGTCTTACTTACATTAATCCTCAAGTTACCCAATCCTGTTGTAATTGCTATTTTTTTTTAATTTCTAAATAATGATGAGCCACAGATTGCAATAATAATGCTATTATAAAGTCACTTCATTTCTTTGTTCACCATCAGTGTTTGTAATGACACCATCAGTGTTTGTAATGACACCATCAGTGTTTGTAATGACAATAGAGTTACATGTTCACTTAGTGTGCGTGTCACGCAGTGTTTATACATGTGTTAGTCTGTCAACTAGTCAGTCTATCTGATGCAAAGGACCATTATATAGTTTAGCTTAATATTTCCCAGTTTCTTGGACAGCAGCTTTGACATAGTCTCACAGCACCTGACCCTTTACCTCTGAGAGAAACAATGCAGTAGTTAGTATACGTGACAATTATGGGATACTACCTACTGTTTTGTTACCTCATGTGTTTTTTTATTTATTGAATTTTATTAAATAGTTGTTGGAAATGTACTCATTTACACATACAATACAGTAAATGACACTACTATTTACAATCTGTGCCAGGATGAAATTTGCCTGAGTTCAGATGGAGATGTGAGAAAAACATTGTACAAGTGTCAAGGGATAGAAGGAAATACCGTTCTTGATACTATTTGTTTGACTAGGTATAGATATATTTAATTATAAAGTTCTAATCAAGTCATACTTTTTTTTTTAATTCAAACGTTTCGGCTGCTATCTAGCTATTTATTTCTTGAACTTCACTGATGATGGCTAGCTGAATAGCATCCAAAACATTTTAATTAAAACCAATTTATGACTAGTGATTTGAACCTAATAATTAAATAGGAAATTAGGTTGTGGGGAAATTTGCCATGCAAAGAGAACCCTGCAGAATAACTCACTATTCTTTCAATTTGATCCACACCACCTTTAAAATGAGGGCTTCAACTCACAAACAGCTATATATTGTCATTTTTGCGAGTGATAGAATAGATTAATCAATTCTAGCTTCTATCAATGCCGTGTGTGTGTGTACCAAACTATTTTTTGATTGAAGATGAGCCCTCAGGATATATTTAGCACCACTGTGATGGCATGCAATATATACTGTGCACGCAATATATACTGTGCAGTTAAATTTAGCTGTGTCAATGGCAAACAGTACTCTTCTTGTTTCTTTATCTCTAGCCCGCCATTTGTTTGTTTTTTGTTTGTTTTTGTTTTTCCTTCTGTTAAGGTGCTCATGACTTATTTCTTACTTATGTGACGTCATTTCCCATTTTTTTGTGCGCTAAGTTGCTGTAATATGTACTAAAATGGTCTCCGGGGAGTTAGTGGCAACAACTGTCAGCTGCCATTTTCCACTCATCGCTAAGTGTGTCCCCGGTATGCCCTTTTATATGACCTCCTTGTTTAAGCCACACAACTTGTGCTTCTTATAATTAATTCAGTCGCATAAACTGTTTGTTTGTGTGTGTGGTGTGTGTGTTCTGTGCAGTGCATGTGTGGATACGAGTGAGACGGGAGACTTGGAGTCGTGTAGTGTTCTCAAACCTTATAGAGAGTCTGGGGACTTTGCCAAGTTTGGTGAGCAAGGTATGTATTACATACACATGTAAGTAAAAAAGAAGAAGAATACTTTCATGAGGGTATTGGTACAACTACTTATTCCCAATGACCTCATGAATATGTATGCCCGTGTGGCAAGGTATACGGTCTATTTTAGTTTTTGATGAGGCGTGTTTCTGAAGATACTGACAAATGATAACCTGAATGTGAATATAGGTAAAAACATGTTTTATTGACAATGCTACTGGGGATTACATACGAAGGTGGTATGTACGTAGCCTTGGGTCAGGCTTTTATAGTCTGAATGTGAAATTCTTTGTTCTTTGTTCTTGCCATACTCCTAAATACATGTAATGTATTGGACACTATCAACATAGCAATTTTTTTTTATATATGGACCTTACGGATATGATTATGTGGTTTTGGTTCCCTAGCAACTAAATACCAAGGTTTTTACACATGGTTTTTTATTGTCATTTGAATTTTAAACTAGCTTTAATGAAAAACAAATTATGCCAAGGGCCATAGCTCATAGTTATCACTTTAAAGCTAGGCTAGCTTACTCGCCATTTGTGCTCAAGCACACCACTAGTCTATATGTAATAATACGCTTGAGTGCCAGTAAAGACGACAATGATGGTGACCAACAACGGTGTGTGTATTCGTGAATAATTCATGATCTGAGCTGAGTTGGTAATGCGTTGTCATTACCTGAATGGGTAAAGCATCGTCATTCTGAAGGGTTAAAACATCTGCATTACCTGAATGGGTAAAGCATCGCTATTCTGAGGGTTAAAGCATCGCTATTCTGAGGGTTAAAGCATCGCTATTCTGAAGGGTTAAAGCATCGGCATTACCTGGACAGGTAAAGCATCGTCATTCTGAAGGGTCAAAGCATCGTCATTACCTGAATGGGTAAGACATCGTCATTGCCGGAATGAGTAGAGCATCGTCATTGCCGGAATGAGTAAAGCATCGTCATTACCGGAATGGGTAAAGCATCATCATTATGTGATTGGGTAAAACATCATCATTACCTGATTGAGTGGAACGTAGAGTTCTTCCTTCTCTATAGTTGACAAGAATAGAAGGACAAAATAAAATAACATTTGGAGTTCAAACCAGTGACCCTCAACTTTGCAGTCATGCACACTTACCTTAAAATCATCCAGAAGAATGTAGTGATTCTTGGAGTGCCTTATTAGCCTATTGTACACTCTTCTTCCTTCCCTCCCCCACCCCCATGTCTTTCCCTGTCCATCCCCTGCTCCATATAAAGCCGAACACTGGGAGTCTGTATTCAAGAATAGTTCATTTGCTATACTGAGTTGGGAAGGCATATGCACCTACAGTAGCTAATCATAATCCACCCACCAATCATAGGTAGAAGAAAGGCAGGGAAGCAGTAGAATACAAAGGTCAAGAAAAATAAAAGCAGGTGAAAAGGCTGACTGATGTAGCTACTTCAATGAAGAAGTGAAAGATACACAGATTAAGCAAAAATACCTTGTGCTTCTAATGTGCCCTACTTAGTACATTAAGCGCCATAGTGTGACTGGACCTAATTTGAAAGAGTTAGTACATGAAGCGTCGCTGTGTGGTGGGGTACTTGCTATTGTATATAATAATATGCTTTCAATGATTCAGTCATTCTTGGCTGAAATAATTATAAAGAGGCAAATTTTTCTCGTTCTAACAGCCAATATTGTTAATTAAAACTTACCTGACGTTTCGAGTTCTTGCTGAATATGCTTTTCTGTCAGTAGCGATAACGACGCCGACAACTACGGTGTGTGTATTCATGTATAAATAATTGGCTGAGCCAGGTTGGTAAAGTGTGGACAGTGACGGGGGTATATGTATAAAGCTGAGTCGGGTTGGTAAAGCATCATCAGTAACGACGACATGGTGTGTGCTTCCACACATGTCTGAGGTTGCATATACTAGTCAGGATCTCAGAAGGGACAAGTCCTGAGTTAAACAGTCCCAGATCCTCCTGAGTGTCCTTTCAGAACAATCCTGACAGTCCGGGATCCTCTTGAGAGTTCCGTACCTCAGTTGGCATATGTATGAACAAATGTGAAGAGAATCCTGACAGTTTGGATCCTGCTGAGAGTCCCTTACCTGAAGGGGTATAACAATAAGTATCCCGAGGATCCTGATTGTCCGGGATCCTAAAATAATATTTTTTGGTAATTGAAGTGTAGCTTGCTTACCCTTTATGCTGAAGCACATCACTAGTATTTATTTATTTTTATATTTATCTTTATTTTGTTTGTTTTAGTTATATTTATTTACTTTTTTTCATATTTTTATTTCATGTATTTTTTAAATATTATTTTCTTAGTATTTATTTATTTATTCATTCTCGTTCGTTTACTTAATTAATTTTTTGCTTGTGTAGATCAGCTCCATTATTCTGTGAATATCTATGAGGAGGGCAATGTGCTGTGTATAGTCACTACTGGAGGTAAGTTGTGCTTAGCGACATCCACTGCATGCATACATGTATGTACATGTAGATACAAACTGAGCTCACGTTTACTAAACAATATTAAGCATCCTTTTTTCTGCTCATTAAAAATACACATAATCCATGCACTACACCATTAATGTTGTTTGATACGTTCCAACATGTACTACTTTTTTATCATCTCTGCCAGTAACGTGAAGAAGACTTAATAGTCATTGGCACCAATATAATAGACTTGCAGAGTTGTTGTCATAAGCACGTTTTTGGACTCCTCTCAGAAGTTTCCCAACTTAACTGATGATTTAAAGTAAAATTAATCCACACACCCATACATACAAACACACACATCAATGTGCTGCTGGTGAGACTATTTTTACCTGGATTATTTTTAAGGACTTACTTCATTGTACAAATCTCTTAGTATAAATTCCATTTGTACATATGTGAGCGGGTCTGGGAAAAGGGACCTTACGGCGCAAAAATTGAAGTTGAGATATAGGCTCCAGAAGTAAGTCATCGGAAAAATTCTTTCTTTCTCCTATTTTTGTTTTTTGCAGAATTAGTCTTAGTGACCCTTACTCTACGTCTATGCCAAATTTCGCATGTCAAAACGACTTAAAAGACCCCAAGCGTGCCGTGAAAAGACAAGCTACTTTTTATTCTCTCTCATTCTCTAAGTACAATAAACGGGGAATGGGCGGAGTTTCAAACTAGCAGCTAAAAAAACGGCATAGCTTTGAGACTACTGCATGCACTCTACAGCTTACCTTTGGCTTAAAGTTTACCGCTACAGCAAATAGAGCAGCCAAGGATTCCAACAAGACAGGTCGTGAGACGCTCTGAAAGCTAAAAAGAACTCTATGCAAACTTCGTTAGTCGCCGAAAAAGCGGCTGTACGATTTAATTGCGTATGCGGAAAGTATACGGAAACGTTAATTATACCGGAAGTGGAAATTCAATTTATGTTTTCTCGATTTCTAGTTCAATTGCTTTGCTGAATAGGGCCCAGTTCAACTGCCAGTTTCTCTGCGTGTCGAAGGTTTTACCCTCCAGTATTTTAGCACTAAGTTGAGATAAATTGTATCTTTTTATTAGCATAAAAAACTCAATTTTTTTGATTTGCGCCATAAGGTCCCTTTTCCAAGACCCACTCACATATAATAGGGAAGTTTGATAGTTGACATTTTCGAGGGTTTCCCCCCCTATTTTTTGCAGGTGCTCACGGCACTCATGTGGCATCTATTGCTGCTGCCTACTTCCCTGACAGTCCTGAGCGATGTGGAGTTGCTCCTGGAGCTCAGATAATCTCCATAAAGATCGGGGACACTAGACTGTCTACCATGGAGACCTCCACTTCACTCATTAGGGCGGTGAGGAAGAATGTGTGGCTGGGAGGGAGGTGGTCATGGTCAGTCAGTTTAGCTATTGTGTGTTCAGTTTTTGGAGGTGTTGCGAGTGTGTCCATGTGTGTTTGTGTTTCTCATATAAATACATGTATTGCACACAAGTTTTGGTAAGTATCCTGCGTAATGGTTGTCCAATCATACAATCATTCAATTGGTGTAAATACATATGTATTATATACAGGGTTTCATACAGAGGTAAAAGCACCCTCATCTGCATTGCTTCACTCAAACGATATAGCCGAAATGGAAAAGTTGTTATAGCTCTCCCTCCAATCAGAAACCTCAGTCTTAGAAAGTGCTCGTAGCTTGGCCTCGTTCCGTCTTATTTTTCTACCTTTTAATTAAAGTGTTAAAGAGAACCCGATAGGAATTATAGTAGTGGGAATAACTAGTGTGACTAAGTATATTGTGGAAAATAGTCCACAGGTTTTGCTACAGCGAGAAGAAAAAACACACACCATTGAAGGCTGTGAGAAGATATAGCAATCGAGCAGTTGTGGGTTTGTCACCAAACTAAGTGCAGTGCTGACAGTCCAGGCCATAATACACAATATTACAACTATCCTGAGATTGTATTTAGGATAAGCAAAAGGACTAAATATTGAAACAAATCTGTCAAGAGAAAATATAAATATTAACTGAGTTCGCAAGTTTGCCACAAGAAATGCAAATAGTCCAGATAGTGTGCAAACCTCCAAGCTTAAAATCCAGCGCCCAGCAATGTTGTTATTGTAGAATGGCAGTCCATACGCTATAGAAATGATTAGATTAGCTATAGCTATTTGTATGGCTATAGCAAAAGAAAGGGTTTGGAGCTTTTTGTACTTGATTACAAGATATAGGACCATGAAATTCAATACCAGTCCAAATATCACAGCGAGACTTACATATAGAGCCAAGAGTACTCTTGAGGTAATAAATATTGGAGGAGGAAGGATGCTGGCAGTATTGATAGTTCTAGCAGCACAAGTAAGACTAGCATTAGTGTCCTCCAGCATTCCTGAACCAGAATTCCATTTCTTGTATTTCTCAAAATGTATTCGGCAACCATTATTTCCCCTGTGTAAGCAACCATTATTTCCCCTGTGTAAAGTAACTTACAGCACCTTTCAGTGTGAGTGGACCTTGCCATTAGTGTGTTGCTAATTATGTACTATAAAGGGGGAAACAGTTTGATTTCACCATGTAGTCATGTGTTGCTAGGCAATTGATAAGGTAAACAAACATTTGAGCATGTAGTGAAAGCTTTCATTATATACTTTTCTTATTTGCACATTATTTTACAGATTTACGTTCTAGTTTCGTGTTCTATCATGTTTGGCATTCCAAGTGTCTTGCTCGCCAAATACATATATACATACTGTACATGTGTCATGCTGTTTCAATGGAAATGATTGCTATATGGAATACATTAAATTTACATGTACTACAAACAAACACACATCTAAGCTAGTGGATTCTATCATAGTGCTAATCTGAAAAATTCTAGGGAGCAAAAAATTGACAGAATAGTGTCGAAGCACTTTTACTTGAATGAAGACAGGAGAAATAGCATACTATTATGTGTTATGGCATTGTTTAACACAGGTAGCGAAGATGTGACCCTCGAATCATGCACACTCAGGTAATGGTCGACAAAGGACCTACCAATGCTGTGACCTTGCTCAAAGCGAGCACATGTGAGGAAGCAGTGGCACATGGACACAAATATCTTAGTCCTGACAGCTAGCAGCTACTGGCAGCCACAGTTCTCAGTCCCACCCCCACCACCCCCCATTTCAAACCACATAGTTGAGAAATAGAACAAGTAATCTATCCATTTCATTGAGCTGGGGTGACTCCAGCGATGCAGGGAAATAACTGATATTACCACTGGCTTGCCTAGCCTCTCACCCCCAAGGCCACACAGGGGAGTGGGTCCAAGGTCATACCCGTTGCCTCATGCAAGGAGTATTTGCACACATGACCACGGGCTCACATCAGCTCAGACTGCCAATGTGTAGTTTAGGAAGCCGACACCAGGGGACCATACCAAAATGTAAGTGTATGCTACTATATGTGGCGCAGCTAGCTTGCTTGCTATTCGTGCTGAAGCACATCATTAGATTTGTATGTATGTATGTGTGTGCATATATGCATGCTTTTTTTATATGTATGTATGTGATTATACTAGTGGTGAGCTTCAGCAGAAATGGCGAGTAAACTTGCCTAGTTATATTTCATGTTAGAAGGGATTTACTAAATTCATTTGCATACAGTAGAAGACAAAAAAAGTTTCGAATTTCGTTCCGTAGAACGGCCGTCGCACGATTACAAAACGGGGGGGGGGAAAACGGTCGTTCCGTTTGACCGCGTTACCGTTTTAATCTTTCCCGTTCACCGTATATCTCGCTCAAAGAAAAAAATCGTTTATCCAATAAAACGTTCCAATTTTTTGTTTACAGGCACCAGAGGCGGAGCTTTTCGAGTTAAAAAAAATTGAAGCCGTCCTATTTGAAGTTGTCTCGCGGATAATTGTTAGTTCGACCACCGTACAGTATCGATGTTTTCTCGAAGTTAGGGCCTCCTCGGGATTAGATTTTTTACTGCTGGAGGTCCATCGGTAGCTAACAGAAGATCTACGAAGTGCGGACCTCGTTATAGCTCTGTGTCCATCGGAACTTCAGTCTGCAGCTTTATTGAAGCAAGTTAAATTTTGTACGATCTTTTTTGCACTATCCCCGTAGCGTTTAATGGTCGATACAAGGCCTTAACTTGCTGATATAGCTATGGAAGAGTTTCTAGCTGGAAAATATCTGTGAATTGACGGAAAAGCTTAACCGTTTTAGAAAACGGTGTCGGCCGTTGTGTCCAAACGGTAAGGAACGCAACGATATAAACTATTGTAAAAAAAACTACTGTTTTACCGTACTACGGAACGGAATTCGAAACTTTTTTTGTACACATCCTTGTATTTATAATTATCAAGCTATCTGTACACAATCTCATCATATCACTCAGTAAAGCAACTAAAACATGACTGCAAGTTCTACAAAGTCTGACTAATAATAACATAAAAAATACTTAATGTAAGTTTGTGTTTATGTTGGAGGCTCTACAGTAACACTGATCTGTTATTCTATTAACTAATGAGAGTATGTTCTATATCATTCTTGACTTTCTCATTTCCTTTCTTCTAGTTCGATACCTTGGTTTGTGTCTTTGGTGTTAACAGCAAACTTTTTATTGGCTGCCATGGATATGGTAGCATCCTTCCAGCGCTTCTTCATCTCAGAAAAGATCTCCCTCACATCTTTATTCCTCAGAATAGCACAAAGCTCATTCCAGAACTAAGAGTAAGCAGTAGTGTGCGGACCACGTTTCCGAACAATGCCGATACTTGAGTAGTCACTATGGGAGGGACTCTAACTGCTAAAATAGCCACAAAAAGGAGGGAGAAAGTTTTTATAGCTCTCCAATCAGAAACCTCAGTCCCAGAAAGTGCTCGTAGCTTGGCCTCGTTCCGTCTTATTTGTCTACCTTTTACGTAAAGTGCTAGAAAGAACCCGATAGGAATTGTAGTAGTAGGAATAGCTATAGTGACTACGTATATTGTGAAAAATAGTCTACAGGTTGTGCTACAGCGAGAAGAAAAGGCACACACCATTGAAGACTGTGAGAAGATATAGCAATCGAGCAGTTGTGGGATTGTCACCAAACTAAGTGCAGTGCTGACAGTCCAGGCCATAATACACAATATTACACCTATCCTGAGATTGTATTTAGGATAAGCAAAAGGACTGAAAACTGAAGCAAATCTGTCAAGAGAAAATATAAATATTAACTGTGTTTGCAAGTTTATTACAAGAAATGCAAAGAATGAAGATAGACTGCAAATCTCCAATCCTAATATCCAGTGCCCAGCAATGTTGTTAACAATAGATGGCAGTCCATAGGCTATGGAAATGATAAGATTAGCTATAGCTATTTGTATGGCTATAGCAAAAGAAAGGGTTTGGAGCTTTTTGTACTTGACTACAAGATACAGGACCATGAAATTCAATACCAGTCCAAACATCACAACGAGGCTTATGTATGGAGCCAGGAGTACTCTTGAGGTAATAAATATTGGAGGAGGAAGGGCACTGGCAGTATTGATAGTTCTAGCAGCACAAGTAAGACTAGCATTAGTGTCCTCCAGCATTCCAGAACCAGAAGATTCCATTTCATCAGGATCTCTCACAGTGCTACCAGTTTGTTTGTTTTTTCTTCGCTGAAGTGATACCTCACCAGCACTAGTCTGTCAATTTTAACTGCATTAATGTCAATCATGAAATTTCGTTCAGATCATTTTTCAGACTTACACTATCGTAGAATTCTGTTCGTGTATGTGTGTGTGTGTGTGTGTGTGTCTGCATGCTTCTAGTTGTTGTGCACTTCTCATATGTCACTCAAATAGCAATCATTTGGGTATGTGAGAGTTTATATGTGACTGACTATGAGAAAATTGACCGTTGCGACACAATTGAGAAAAAAAATCAATTTTAAGTGGTAATTTGGTAGTTCTAACAAGGCAGAGGCATTTACTATCGGTTTTTTAGCTTTGAGTGTCTCCACGAGCTATATAAATGCTCAGAGTAGCACTCTGTTAGCACCATCACAAAATTTAACTCAAGAGAAAATCACATTTTAAGTATTACAAGTGATTTTATTTTCATAAATGGTTTACTATTACATAATGAAGCACTAAAGGTGCAAACCCTCAGCCTACAATACACTAGCTAGCTATTACAAAATCATCTTGGACCAAAAGAATAATATATTGGCTATTCTTATCTGGCATCAATATGGTGCGAGCAATGTAAACTGTACATGTAAACACATAAGAGAAGTAGCTGAACTGACCAGAAACACTCACTGGTATATATTTTCAATGCAATCTCCACTTCCAGCATTCCATTAACTTCCCAGCACAAAGCAGAACGTAACACGGGCAGCAAGAAATTATTTGCTCACATGACAAGTACTTATAAGCATTTTCTCAAATTTTTTTTTTTTAAAGTAGCACAAAGAAAGGTCTTAAAATCGTCATTCTGAGTAAGTTCATACCTAAATCAATGGTTAAATGTCAGTAATCTCCAAAATCAGTGTGTGACTGACAGACAGACAAACAGACAGGATGACTACTTACTATAACCCTCTCACACTTATGCGCTGACGGTTAACGAAGTACCAAAAGTCCCCCGAGGATCCTGATCGTCCGGGATTACAAAAGGCCCAAAATATTTGATGCTCCTTAGTGTTTTTTTTTCTTTCTGGCTATGCATACTATCATGCCTGTATTCATGACAAATTCACTGTATTAAGCGGAACAGTACATCTTGGGCTAAAAAGGCTATAGCAAGCATAATTCAGTGCTCACTCGAGTTCTAGTTTGCCCCTGTAAAGTATAGTCTTTGTTCTCGTGATAGCACATAGGCACTGTGCTGTCAAGTATTCTATATCTTATACTAATGGAGCTCAACTCGTGACATTTTTCAGAATAGCACTATGATAGAATTTCCACAACTTAGTGTGTGTGTTTGTTTTTGATACACTTTGTGTGTATGTACTTAATTTAGCAATCACTTCCACAAAGCCGTGAATGTTGATGATGTATTTGCGAGTACGACACTATAATGCATATGGAGTGAAAACTAAACACGAGGAATGCAAAACATTATAATGCAACCCTTTGTATAAATACTATAGTTTCTCACCTATCTCTAGTGTTTTGAAGTGTAGTGTTTAGCTGTACATTGAAATTCAATATATTTCCAATTGACTGCACTCTGTAATATTTACAAGTCAGAGTGCACTCACTTTTAGAGGACTAGACTAAATTGTGGCAGCTTTTAAAGGCCTTGAGAGAAATGTTGTATCTTTCAGGGAATCTTATAGTCTGCTGTGCATTGTTAAGGGAGCCATCATGTAGCAATACCTGGGCGCATTTAGTGGCACACTGCAGTGAATAGTCGCGTATCTACCACAAAGTCATGCTCCGCTTTGCAACAAATTAGTGCCTGTGAAATGCAGCAAAATACTTGCACCCAAAAGTAATTGATCCTAAATTTATACTTGTGTACTGCTTAGGAAGTGAAAATCCCTACGGTTAAAATAACTTCGCCAGGGCTTAGGGCCACAAGGGGTCGACCCTATAACGATGAGATATTTTAATATACAAAATTTTACAGAAATAATCGACCATGGTTCACGTAGTAAGGTGAGTCAATAGAAAACTAAATAGAATTCAACAAAAACTCATCATTATGGCATACATGCAAGGGTAAGAACTTATGACAAAAATTGACTTCTAAACGTTAGCGGTAGCCGTGCAGTACTGCAGTGAAGTCCGAAATGGTAAAAGCTGAAGTAAATTTAACATGCCCTAGTAACCATGACCTATTCCGCGGGTTTTTCGTTCTCAAAAGTGTGACGGCACCCTTAAGTGGTTGAAGTGATCAATAATGTACTCATAATAACAAATCAAAGCATGTTTTGAAATACATATCGGAAAATGTTCTTTTTCTAGAGTGTCAAGAGTACCTAATGTAATAAGTTTGGAGTTCAGTTTTTCTGTGAACACAAGCACATACACAATTATCATTATTAGAAAGCACAGTAAAGCTGTTGAAAAATGGTGACCGTACGTTTTTACACTAGAAAGAAGCAAGTCTGACTTGTAATGGCATGTAACAAAGCAAAACAAAATACATGCAATAAGTTTGTCTTTATGTTGGAGGCTCTACAGCAATACTGACTGGTTATAATATGAACTAAGTATGAACTAAGTTATACTATGAACTAATGAGAGTATGTTCTATGTAACTGGACTATCTCACTGTCTTTCTTCTAGTTCGATACCTTGGTTTGTGTCTTTGGTATTAGCAGCAATCTTTTTATTGGCTGCCATGGATATGGTAGCATCCTTCCAGCGCTTCTTCATCTCAGACAAGATCTCCCTCGCATCTTTATTCCTCAGAATCATAATGGGATCTGTAATGACTAGCACAAAGCTCATTCCAGAACTAACAGTAAGCAGTAGTGTGCGGACCACGTTTCCGAACAATGCCGATACTTGAATAGTCACTATGGGAGAGACTCTAACTGCAAATATAGCCACGAAAAGGAGGGAGAAAGTTTTTATAGCTCTCCAATCAGAAACCTCATTGTCAGAAAGTGCTCGTAGCTTGGCCTCGTTCCGTCTTATTTTTCTACCTTTTACGTAAAGTGCTAAAAAGAACCCGATAGGAATTGTAGTAGTAGGAATAGCTATAGTGACTACTATTATTGTGAGAAATAGTCTACAGGTTGTGCTACAGTGAGAAGAAAAGGCACACACCATTGAAGACTGTGAGAAGATATAGCAATCGAGCAGTTGTGGGATTGCCACCAGACTAAGTGCAGTGCTGACAGTCCAGGCCATAATACACAATATTACAACTATCCTGAGATTGTATTTAGGATAAGCAAAAGGACTGAAAACTGAAACAAATCTGTCAAGAGAAAATATAAATATTAACTGTGATCGCAAGTTTATTACAAGCAATCCAAAGAATGAAGATAGACTGCAAATCTCCAATCCTAATATCCAGCGCCCAGCAATAGTGTTTACAATAGATGGCAGTCCATAGGCTATGGAAATGATAAGATTAGCTAAAGCTATTTGTATGGCTATAGCAAAAGAAAGGGTTTGGAGCTTTTTGTACTTGACTACAAGATACAGGACCATGAAATTCAATACCAGTCCAAACATCACAATGAGACTTACGCATAGAGCCTGGAGTACTCTTGAGGTAATAAATATTGGAGGAGGAAGGGCACTGGCAATATTGATAGTTCTAGCAGCACAAGTAAGACTAGCATTAGTGTCCTCCAGCATTCCTGAACCAGAAGATTCCATTTCATCAGGATCTCTCACAGTGTTACCATTTAATTCGTTGTTGTTTTTTCTTGTAAAGAACCAAGTCTTCGTTGAAATGATACCTCACTGGCACTCGGCTGTCAATTTTAACTGCATAAATGTCAATCATGAAATTTTGTCGGATCATTTTTCAGACTTACACTATGGTAGAAATCCTTTCTCATAATTGTGTATGTGTGTGTGTGTTTATGTATACTTCTAGTTGTTGTGCACTTCTCATATGTCACTCAATGAGCAAGCAATCGTTTGGGTATGTGAGAGTTTATATGTGACCAGCTATGAGAAAATTGATCGTTGCGACACAATTAAAAAAAAAAATTCAATTTTATGTGTTAATTTGGTAGTTCTAACAAGGCGAGGCATTTACTATCGGTTCTTTAGCTTTGAGTGTCTCCACGAGCTGTATAAATGCTCAGAGTAGCATTCTGTTAGCGCCATCACAAAATTTAACTCAAGAGAAAATCACATTTTAAGTTTTACGAGTGATTTTATTTGCATAAATTGTTGTACTATTACATAATCAAGTACTAAAGGTGCAAACCTTCAGCCTACAATACTCTAGCTAGCTATTACAAAAACATCTCAGAATAATATATTGACTATTCTTATCTGGCATCATAAATTCTATTGTTTCTCACCTATCTCTAGTGTTTTGAAGTGTATTGTGTTTAGCTGTACATTGAAATCCAATATATTTCCAATTGACTTCACTCTGTAATATTTACAGGTCAAAGTGCACTCACTTTTAAAGGTCTATACTTAAAACGTGACATTTTTATAAGCCTTGACAGAAATGTTGTATCTTTTAGGGACTCTTATAGTCTGCTATGCATAGGGTGCCATCACATAGCAATACCTGGGCACCTTTAGTGGTGCACTCCAGCTGAATAGTCGCGTGTTGTCTACCACAAAGTCTCAATAGTAATAGCATAAAAAATTGAAACTATATAACTAAGGTAAGTTGTGTTTATGTTGGAGGCTACACAATACTGACTTGTTACTCTATGAACTAATGTAAGGATGTTGTACTATGAACTAATGAGAGTATGTTCTCATCACTGTGGACTATCTCACTGTCTTTCTTCTAGTTCAATGCCTTGGTTTGTGTCTTTGTCTTTAGTGGCAACTTTGTATTGGCTGCCATTGATCTGATAACATTCAACCAGCGTTTCTTCATCTCAGACAAGATCTCCCTCACATCTTCATTCCTCATAATCACAATGGGGTCTGTTGTGACTAACAGAAAGCTCATTCCAGAACTAAAAGTGCGCAGTAGTGAGCGGACCACGTTTCCGAACAATGCCGATATTTGAGAAATCACTATAGGAGGGACTGTGATTGCAAATATAGCCACAAAAAGGAGGGAGAAAGTTTTTATAGCTCTCCAATCAGAAACCTCATTGTCAGAAAGTGCTCGTAGCTTGGCTTCATTGTGTCTTATGTTTCTACCCTTTACATAGAGTGCTGAAAAGAACCCGATAGGAATTGTAGTAGTCGGAATAACTAGCGTGACGAAGTATATGATAAACAATAGCCTACAGTTTGTGCTACAGCGAGGAGAAAATCCACAAAGCAATGATGGCTGTGAGAAGATATAGCAATCAAGCAGTTGTGGGATTGTCACCAAACTAAGTGCAGTGCTGACAGTCCAGGCCATAATACACAATATTACAACTATCCTGAGATTGTATTTAGGATAAACAAAAAGGACTGAAAACAGAAACAAATCTGTCAAGAGAAAATATAAATATTAACTGGGTTCGCAAGTTTCCTACAAGAAATGCAAATAGTCCAGATAGTGTGCAAACTTCCAAGCTTAAAATCCAGTGACCAGTGATGTTGTTAACAATAGACGGCAGTCCGTATGCTATGGAAGTGATAAGATTAGCTATAGCTATTTGTATGGTAATAGCAAATGAATGGGTTTGGAGCTTTTTGTACTTGATTACAAGATATAGGACCATTAAATTCAATACCAGCCCAAACATCACAGCGAGGCTTACATATAGAGCCAGGAGTACTCTTGAGGTAATAAATATTGGAGGAGGGAGGACAGTGGCAGCATTGATAGTTCTAGCAGCACAAGTAAGACTAGCATTAGTGTCCTCCAGCATTCCAGAACCAGAAGATTCCATTTCTTGTATTTCTCAAAATGTGTTCGGCAACCATTATTTCCCCTGTGTAAAGTGACTTATAGCACTTTACAGTGTGAGTGGACCTTGCCATTAGTGTGTTGCTAAATATGTACTATAAAGGCGGAAACAGTTTGATTTCAGCATGCAGCCATGTGTTGCTAGGTAATTGATAAGGTAAACAAAAGTTCGAACATGTAGTGAGAGCTTTCATTACATACTTTTCTTAATTGCACATTATTTTACAGATTTACTTTCTAGTTTTGTTCTCTATCGTGTTTGGCATTTCTAGTGTCTTGCTCGCCCAATACATATACACATACATTTCATGCTGTTTAAAAGGAAATGATTGCTATAAGGAATACATAAAATTTACATGTACTACAAACAAAACACACATCTAAGCTAGTGGAAATTCTATCATAGTGCTAATCTGAAAAAATCTAACAAGTTGAATACCATTATAGAATTATGGAGCAAAAAAAATTGACAGAACTGTGTCAAAGCGCTCTTATTTGAATGAAGACAGGAGAAATAGCATACTATTATATGTTATGGCATCGTTTAACACGGGTAACGAAGATGTAGCCCTCACATCATGCACACTCGGGTAAGGGTCGACAAAGGACCTACGAATATTGTGACCTTGCTCAAAGCAGGCGCATGTGAGGAAGCAGTGACACATGGACACAAGTATCTTAGTCCTGACAGTTAGCAGCTACTGGCAGCCACAATTCTCTGTCCCGCCACCCCCCTCCCCGCCCCCATTTCAAACCACATAGTTGAGAAATAGAACAAGTAATCTATCCATTTCATTGAGCTGGGGTGACTCCAGCGATGCAGGGAAATAACTGATATTACCACTGGCTTGCCTAGCCTCTCACCCCCAAGGCCACACAGGGGAGTGGGTCCAAGGTCATACCCGTTGCCTCATGCAAGGAGTATTTGCACTCATGACCACGGGCTCACATCAGCTCAGACTGCCAATGTGTAGTTTAGGAAGCCGACACCAGGTAACCATATCAATAAGGAGAATTGTAGTTAAGTGTATGCTACTATATGTGGCGCAACTAGCTAGCTTGCCATTAGTGCTGAAGCACATCACTAGTTTTGTATGTATGTATGTATGTGTGTGCATGTATGCATGCTTTTTTATATGTATGTGATTATACTAGTGGTGAGCTTCAGCAGAAATGGCGAGTAAACTTGCCTAGTTATATTTCATGTTAGAAGGGATTTACTAAATTCATTTGCATACAGTAGAAGACAAAAAACGTTTCGAATTCCGTTCCGTAGAACGGCCGTTGCACGATTACAAAACGGGGGAAAAAATGGTACGCCGTTTGTTTAAAAAACGGTCGTTCCGTTCGACCGCGTTACCGTTTTAATCTTTCCCGTTCACCGTATATCTCGCTCAAAGAAATACAAAACATTGTTTATCCAATAAAACGTTCCGATTATTTGTTTACAGGCACCAGAGGCAGAGTTTTTCGAGTAAAAATAATAATTGTAGCCGTCCTATTCAAAGTTGTCTCACGGAGAATTGTTAGTTCGACCGTACAGTATCGATATTTTGTCGAAGTTAGGGCCTCCTTGGGCTTAGATTTTTTTACTGCTGGAGGTCCATCGGTAGCTAACAGAAGATCTACGAAATGCGGACCTCGTTATAGCTCTGTGTCAATCGGACAATCGGACTGAAAACAGAAACAAATCTGTCAAGAGAAAATATAAATATTAACTGAGTTCGCAAGTTTCCTACAAGAAATGCAAATAGTCCAGATAGTGTGCAAACCTCCAAGCTTAAAATCCAGCGCCCAGCAATGTTGTTAACAATAGACGGCAGTCCGTACGCAATGGAAATGATAAGATTAGCTATAGCTATTTGTATGGTAATAGCAAAAGAAAGGGTTTGGAGCTTTTTGTACTTGATTACAAGATATAGGACCATTAAATTCAATACCAGTCCAAACATCACAGCGAGGCTTACATATAGGGCCAGGAGTACTCTTGAGGTAATAAATATTTGAGGAGGAAGGACGCTGGCAGTACTGAGAGTTCTAGCAGCACAAGTAAGACTAGCATTAGTGTCCTCCAGCATTCCTGAACCAGAAGATTCCATTCTGCATCAAGTTTTTTTATGATGGTTTTGAGTAGAAGAAACTCTTAGTCTCCATTTAAATGATATTTCAAAAACAACTATTGTGTTTTGTTTTTTTTCTTGAACAGTTTGTAGCTAGAAAGCCATGCCCACTTTTGAGGACTTGGCATGGTGTTTTGCTAATCAACCACAGTGAGGGACATCGGTAGCACTGTCAGCATTACAACCACAATACCACATGACATGCGTGTAGATTGCAAGGGACTCTGAAGTTATGGGTTGTCTTGCATAGCCAACTACTTTACCTTCCTACTGTCATTCCTCCCCTTAAAAAAAATTGTTTATTGAAAAACAATATTTTTTAGTTTGCTGGACTAATAAGCTTTAAATAAGTGTACTACAGATAGAATGAGTTACCAAATGTTCAAATCCTCACCGCTATTACAAAATAATCTCAGACCATTGGCTATTCTAATCAATTATACAGCTCAAGCAATGAAAATGGTAGATATAAATGTGATATTCATAAGAGAACTAAACAGTCCAGAGACACTCACTGATTTATATATTTTCAATTTTCAACATGAGACTACTCCACTTCAAGCACTCTGTGGACTTCCCAGCATAAAGCAATATTAAAGTGGGCGGCAAGAAATTATTTGCTCATTACAACGTTGCCCACAAAAGCTAGTACCTACATGGAGCTGACAGCATTGCGTTTTCTCAAAAATCAGCCCAAAATTTAAAAAGTAGCACAATAAAAGTTCTTAAATCATCGTTCTGAGTAAGTTCATACCTAAATCAATGGTTAATTGCCAGTAATATCTAGAATCAGAGCGTGACAGACAGACAGGCAGACGAATAGACAATCAGGCAAACAGACAGGCCGACTACTACAACTCTCTTGCACATGCTCGCAACTCTCTTGCACATGCTCGCTGAGGGTTAACTATTTTAGGAAGCTGTGCCTTTTGTGTCTTGACATCTGTGATGGAGTACATTTTTCTTAGTTAGATAGCAAATTTGTAGAGGGCTTCAAAACAACAACAACAACAACAACTACAATTTACTTTATGAGGAAGTGTCTAGTATTGCATGTGTCAGTGGAGGCTGCTCGGATTTTGGATTGGAAATTCATTCTTAGTAAGTTCAATGTCACTGAAGATTCATTCCCATTCCCAATAAATATTTATAAGAGAAAGTTCAAAGTCACTCTCAGACCTCTATCTCATTGTGGTATAAGTTAATTAAGCTTTCTAAAGCCACATGTGTTTTTGCTGGTGGC
>WLWD01000767.1_pt1 | contig 76494 bp, 62 predicted proteins | sample 6712731 | NCBI WGS metagenome assembly WLWD01 (sample SAMN12718690, study PRJNA576275) | sponge metagenome | isolation source: marine sponge | host: Mycale hentscheli | place: New Zealand: South Island, Marlborough, Capsize Point | collected 2014-11-01 | reverse complement strand
GAGGAAAATCTGTATGGAAACCACACTTTTCAGCTCTCGGACGTTTCTTTCATCCTCCTCCTCCGGACATGGAACTGCCTCAGCGAAGAATTAGAAAAACTCTGTACACACATATAACATTAAGATAAATACACACTATATTAATAGTGGAAAACAAACATATCTAATTCGGAATGTTCAGAAAAAATTACATCATGCTAATAAACACAGCATATGTGAAATAAAAATACCTAATGATATATAAACAAATTAAAAACGTGTGTTTTAGGATGTCCTTGTGAGCATGTATCAAGTATGTATGGTCATCTTTTAGATTTACGTATACACATAAATGATGTGTATAAAGCAAACACACATACATGATGTGCATCAATTACAAGTGAACATGCGATATATATTTAAAAGCAAACACAACCATGATGCTATAAATTAAAAGCGAACACATACACATGTGTATCAAACAAGCAAACACATAGAATTTGCATGTGTGTGTTCGCTTTTAATAGATGCACTCATGTGTGTGTATAAGATTTATACACATCATGTATGTACTTTTAGATTTACTACACATCATCAGGGGGGGAGGAAGGGGGGGCAAAAAAGTTCTATTTAGCCACACCCTCCATATCTAAGAATAGTTTATAATAAATAATCCAATGATGTGTGAGTATGTAATGGTGTACATGACATGATAATGTGAAAGTTGGAGGGGCAATGCCCCCCTTTTTGGAAGTTCAGGGGGCAATTGCCCCTTCGCCCCCCTGTGGAGCCCCCCTGATCATGTGTGTACTTTTAGATTTACTACACATCATGTGTGTACTTTTAGATTTACGTATTCACATCATGTGTGTTCACTTTATTTTATGTACACCATTGTCTACAAACATAAACAGATAAAGGATAAGGCAATTCATTTACATAAGAAATCATAATTACAGTGAATTGAAAATTGTTGCATCACTAGATTATGCAGGGATGTGACTCTCAGTGTTACTATGCACTAGCTAGCCATTACAAATAACAAAAGAATAAATTATTAGGCTTAGTGCCAATAAGAATAAATGTACAGGGGAGGGAGGGGGGTGTAATTCTCCCCCCCCCCCTTAACCCCTTGAATTTTTAATTATAATTGTAACTCAGAGCAAAATTATTTTATTAATAAAAAATGTAAGTCAAAGTCAAAGCACAATTTTTCTATTCTTTTATTGTTTGAAAATCTCTAGAAATTCAGGACCCTCAATTGCAATTCTCAGGAGCGGACCACGGCCAATGATACTGCTGCGTGTAATTATTTTAATGAGTGTGATATAACTGAAAGATCTTTCAACTGCCGGGGACCATGTGGACGTGTCCAGTGGACTAAAATGAAAGAGAGAAACTGCCGGGGACCATGTGGACGTGTCCAGTGGACTAAAATGAAAGAGAGAAACTGCCGGGGACCATGTGGACTGAAATGAAAGAGAGAAACTGCCGGGGATCAGTGGACATGTCCAGCGGTTTAAAATGAAATGAGGGAAACTGCCGGGGACAATGTCGACGTGTCTAGTGGACTAAAATGAAAGAGGTCTAGTGGACTAAAATGAAAGAGAGAAACTGCCGGGGTCCATGTGGACGTGTCCAGTGGACTAAAATGAAAGAGAGCAACTGCCAGGGACCATGTGGACGTGTCCAGCGGTCTAAAATGAAATGAGAGAAACTGCCGGGGACCATGGACGTGTCCAGTGGACTAAAATGAAAAAGAGAAGTTTCATGTAATTTCTTCGTGGCCATTTCCAGACCAAGTAGTTTCTTGTTGGTCAGTTCAAACTTCAAACTATTCAGGCCTATTTCTCAAAACCACTTTTTTGTTCTGTTTGCACAGTTTTCTCAGCTCTCCTGTATTCAAATCACTTGATATACATATGATTTTAAACCTTACTTCATATATATTCAGAATAAGACTAACAATTTTTGTCAAGATACAATATGAAAAAATAATGGTCCATAGCATTGGGTATGGTATAAACAAAAAATGAATGTGAATAAATAAAAAATAATACTTGAAGCTTCAATGATTCTAATACTTAGCTATTATTGTTGGTAATGATCATCTAAAAGTGCACAGTGGTTGAAAGTTTGCTACAGGCAGCCACTCCCTTTTTACAGTGCATTAAAGGAATTTGGATTTTACTCTGTAACTCCAGAATTGTTGGAGCTATGACAAAAATAAAAATATCATTAAATAGAGCATTGAAAGCCCATTTGAATGATATGTAACAATTGGTATAGAAGATCTTTGGAGAGTAGGGGGGGAAAGAAAAAAAAGCCTCGTTTTACCCACTCACCCAGCCAACTCACGCCTCCTTTTTAGCATCTGCTAAGACGGCACAATTTGTTACTATAACGAAAGCGGAAGCGTTACCGCCCAGTTTTGCCGCCTCGTACGTGGTCTGGACTTTAGTTGGATGGATGGGGAGTACTACTGCTTGCTTGTGTGTGGGGGGAGGCTCACCAAAAGTAAGAATGAGAGAGAGAGAGTAAGAGGAAGTGTGTTTGCAATACTAGTTTCCCATAACTTTTTGAATATTTCTCTTCTCTAGTGTTTACAATTTTATTTATTCTTATTTATGGCACACTTGTTTCCAGGGTGTGAAAAGAAGCCGTACCCTCATTCTATGAAACTTGACAGAATGTGACAAGGTGTGTTCATAGAACATAGATATAGGGTGATAAAAAACTGGACCACCCACACTACAGAAAATTGTGGCGAGTAAAAGGTGGAAAGAGGGGGGGAGAGGTAGTCTCGGGAAAGGATCTGGTCAACTGACATTAGCAAGTTGTGCAGCTTCCCTCAGCTAATTGGGCTGGCAAGAATAATACAGAAGACAATAAGGAGGAGATAACACGTGGGTGGAGTGGTCTAACCCCAGTAACTTAAAGTATGCGAGCGTATTCAATTCCATTCACTAAGTGGGAGTAAAAATAAGTCGCTAAAGTACTAATTATACCACATCCATGTGAACTTACCGCAATCTCCTCGTTTGCTGATGATGCAAACACAACTTTATGTCAGTTGACCAGACCCACGTTGCGATTGGTAAAGGGTCTGGCTATGCAAGACTAGGGGGAAGGGAGGGAGCTAGTGATACATTATAACAGTTACTTGCGTATTTCCAAGCTATATGAACTATCTATTGATACATGAGAGCAGAGAGTGTTAGAGGCTACACATTATACTGATATGATAGGGCTGTCTGAATGGTGTATGTGTGTGCATGTGTTGTGTAACATGGTCAAGGAGCACATCCTTGTAGCAAGAGTTCTTGTGTTTCATTAATATGAATTCAGTGAGTAGTCCATGGAAACCTGACAAGTGTAGTGGTTGACAGTATGAATGAGTGGTTAATGTAACATCTATTAACACTTCCATTCAAAGATGTATGCTGAATTGGGCATATTACCTCAGAGCAAGCAGCTAAATTACCTCATCCAGGAAGAATCCACATTACTCTCATTCATACTAATGAAAGGCACTGAATAATGAAAGGGACTTTTTGTGTTAGCTAACCTTCAGATACATACCTAGTAAATACTTATTAATTCTTATTTTAATTTTTTTTTATTTGTTATTTATTTTTGATTTTGGTTTTTTAGGTTAAGTTTCCAGATTTTTCATTGTGAATACTGGGGACTTGGAAGTTTATAAAATAGACAAGATAAATGGATCTGATGTTCTCTCGAGGTAAATAAATTTAATTGTGCCATTAAAAATAAGTATTAGTGATGTTCACTTATTCTTTGGTGTATTTAAAACTAGGACAATATCCTTACATGATTATGTCTTTAGTTGGTTTATGCCCTAGAGATAAATTCTGATTTATTTCCATGTTGGGCAAACATACTATTGTACATTTTCCCCTCTTATTGCTAATATATTGTGGACCTTTTCCATATTGAACTAATAATTATATTGTAGACACTTTCCATATTGAACTAATGTATTGTGGACCCTTTTCCGTATTGAACTGACATTGAGGACATTTTTTTGAACTAATATATTGTGGACATTTTCCATATTGAACTAATTTATTGTGGACACTTTCAGTATTGACTAATGTATTGTGGACCTTTTCCCATATTGAACTAATATATTGTGGACACTTTTCCGTATTGACTAATGTATTGTGGACCATTTTTTGTATTGAACTAATGTATTGTGGACCCTGTTCCATATTGAACTTATATATTGTGGACCCTTTTCCATCTTGAACTAATATATTGTGAACCCTTTTCCACATTGAATAATATATTGTAGACACTCGTATTGAATAATATATTGTGGACACTTTCCGTATTGACTAATGTATTGTGGACCCTTTTCCATATTGAACTAATATATTGTGAACCCTTTTCCACATTGATTGTAGACACTTTCCGTATTGACTAATATATTGTGGACACTTTCCATATTGACTAATGTATTGTGGACCCTTTTCCGTATTGAACGGATATATTGTGGAACTCTATCCATATTGAAGTAATATATTGTGGACCTTTTTTCCATATTGAACTAATGTATTGTGGACGCTGTTCCATATTGAACGGAAATATTGTGGACCGCAATCCGGACCCTTGTCCTTATTGAACTAATATATTGTGGACAGCAATCCACATTGAAATAATGTATTATGGACCCTTTTCCATATTGAACTAATATATTGTGGACACTTTTCTGTATTGACTAATGTATTGTGGACCCTTTTCCTTATTGAACTAATTTATTGTGGACACTTTTTCGTATTGACTAATGTATTGTGGACCTTTTCCCATATTGAACTAACTTTTCCATATTGAACTAATGTATTATGGACTATTTTCTGTATAAACTAATGTATTGTGGACCCTTTTCTATATTGAACTTATATATTGTGGACCTCTTTCCATATTGAACGGATATATTGTGGACCGCAATCCATATTGAACTAATATATTGTGGACACTTTTCCGTATTGACTAATGTATTGTGAACCTTTTCCATATTGAACTAATATATTGTGAACCTTTTCCCATATTGAACTAATATATTGTAGACCCTTTTCCTTATTGAACTAATTTATTGTGGACACTTTTCCGTATTGACTAATATATTGTGGAATCTTTTCCACATTAAACAATATATTGTTGACCCTTTTCCATATTGAACTAATATATTGTGGACACTTCCGTATTGACCAATGTATTGTGGACCCTTTTCCTTATTAAACTAATTTATTGTCGACACTATTTTCGTATTGACTATTGTATTGTGGACCTTCTCCCATATTGAACTAACTTTTCCATATTGAACTAATGTATTATGGACTATTTTCTGTATATAACTAATGTATTGTGGACCCTTTTCCATATTGAACTTATATATTGTGGACCTCTTTCCATATTGAACGGATATATTGTGGACCGCAATCCATATTGAACTAATATATTGTGGACCCTTTTCCATATTGAACTAATATATTGTGGACACTTCCGTATTGACTAATGTATTGTGGACCCTTTTCCATATTGAACTAATTTATTGTGGACACTTTTCCATATTGACTAATGTATTGTGGACCTTTTCCCATATTGAACTAATATATTGTGGACCCTTTTCCATATTGAATAATATGTTGTAGACACTTTCCGTATTGAACTAATATATTGTAGACCCTTTTCCGTATTGAACTAATATATTGTGGACCCTTTTACTTATTGAACCAATTTACTGTGGACACTTTTCCGTATTGACTAATATATTGTAGACCTTTTCCCACATTGAACTAATATATTGTGGACCCTTTTCCACATTGAATAATATATTGTAGACACTTTCCGTATTGACTAATGTATTGTGGACCCTTTTCCGTATTGAACTTATGTATTGTGGACCTTTTCCCACATTGAACTAATATATTGTGGACCCTTTTCCACATTGAATAATATATTGTGGACCCTTTTCCGTATTGAACGGATATATTGTGGACCTCTATCCATATTGAACTAATGTATCATGGACCATCAACTAATGTATTGTGGACCCTTTTCCATATTGAACTTATATATTGTGGACCTCTTTCCATATTTAACGGATATATTGTGGACAGCAATCAATATTGAACTAATATATTATTGACCCTTTTCCGTATTGACTAATGTATTGTGAACTTTTCCATATTGAACTAATTTATTGTGGACACTTTTCCGTATTGACTAATGTATTGTGGACCTTCTCCCATATTGAACTAATATATTGTGGACCCTTTTCAGTATTGAACTAATATATTGTAGACCCTTTTCCTTATTGAACTAATTTATTGTAGACACTTTCCGTATTGACTAATGTATTGTGGACTCTTTCCCGTACTGAACAGATATATTGTGGATCTTTTTTCCATATTGAACTAATGTATTGTGGAACCTTTTTTCCATATTGAACTAATGTATTGTGGATACTTTTCTGTATTGAACTAATGTATTGTGGACCCTTATATATTGTGGACTCTTTTCCTTATTGAACTAATTTATTGTGGACACTTTTTAAGCTAATATATTGTGGACCCTTTTCCACATTGAATAATATATTGTGGACATTTTCCGTATTAACTAATGTATTGTGGACCCTTTTCCATATTGAAGTAATATATTGTGGACCTTTTTTCCATATTGAAGTAATATACTGTGGACCTTTTTCCATATTGAACTAATGTATTGTGGACACTTTTCTTTATTGAACTAATGTATTGTGGACCCTTTTCCATATTGAACTAATATATTGTGGACCCTTTTCCGTATTGAACTAATATATTGTAGACAGTTTTCCTTACTGAACTAATTTATTGTGGACACTTTTCCGTATTGACTAATGTATTATGGACCATTTTCTGTATTTAACTAATGTATTGTGGACCCTTTTCCATATTGAACTTATATATTGTGGACCTCTTTCCATATTGAACGGATATATTTTGGACAGCAATCCATATTGAACTAATATATTATCGACCCTTTTCCGTATTGACTAATGTATTGTGAACCTTTTCCATATTGAACTAATATATTGTGGACACTTTCCGTATCGACTAATGTATTGTGGACCTTTTCCCATATTGAACTAATATATTGTGGACCCTTTTCAGTATTGAACTAATATATTGTGGACCCTTTTCCATATTGAACTAATTTATTGTGGACACTTTTCCGTATTGACTAATGTATTGTGGATCTTTTCCCATATTGAACTAATATTATTGTGGACCCTTTTCCACATTGAATAATATATTGTAAACACTTTCCGTATTGACTAATGTATTGTGGACTCTTTCCCGTATTTAACAGATATATTGTGGACCTCTAATTGAACTTATATATTGTGGACCTTTTTTCCACATTGAACTAATGTATTGTGGACCCTTTTCTATATTGAAATAATAATTGTGGACACTTCCATATTGAACTAATATATTGTGGACCTCTATCCATATTGAAGTAATATATTGTGAACGCTTTTCCGTATCGAACTTAAACTTTTGTGGACCCTTTTCTATATATTTATCTAATATTGTGGACACTTTTTCCATATTAAACTAATATATTGTGGACACTTCTCTGTATTCAACTAGTATATTGTGGACCTCTATTCAGAGCGGTAAACAATTCAATTTTTAGGATGATACGGGTAATGATTGCTAAACCGGAGGATTCTGTTTAATGAAGTTTGGGTCGGGGTAGAACAACGAGTTAACACAAAATACGACAGGGTCAAAGTACAAATGACATATGTACGTCCAAACATATATAAATAAACAAACATCCCCGATTTTCAATTGTGTTACCTCTGTAAGAGTCTCGCTCGCTTGCCGACTAAATATTTATTAGACTGTGTAGTATAATTATTTGTCTTAATTTTAAGTTAGGTTTTAGCTGTGTAGTCTAATGCAATTTCATTTTGTGTGTGTTTATGTGTTCAGAATTTTGAAGGGGACATTGTTGTGAATACTATCTGAAAGATATATATCGGGAAAAGGATGGCAAGCGTCAAGTATGAAGTACTTTTTTCACCGGAGAACTCTCCATGCAGTGATGACAATGATCAAACAATATTCACGCAAAATCTTTATTTTTATTGGACGAAGTGATTTCTTTTTTGTTGGTTTTCATTGTTTCAAAATTTTTATGGTGCATAATCTCTTTTTTTTGTGTGGTCATTATACTTTTGTTTTACGTATGATAAATATTTGAAATACATAGGCAATATGAAAGATATACGCAGGCTGTCTACTTGTTATAACCAGTGTAGTATACTTTTGATATACTTAAGTTATACATATGGTTTACACATGTAGTATACTTTTGATATACTTAAGTTATACATATGTGTAGTATACTTTAGATATACTTAAGTTATACATATGGTATACATATGGTTTACATATGGTTTACACATGTAGTATACTTTTGATATACTTAAGTTATACATATGTGTAGTATACTTTAGATATACTTAAGTTATACATGTGGTATACATATGTGACAGTCTATGGGAAAAGGGGGCACTTCACTCAAACAAAAAAAATTGAGTTTTTTATGCTAATAAAAAGCTACAATTTATCACAACTTAGTGCTAAAATACTGGAGGGTAAAACCTTCCCCGTGTAGAGAAACTGGCAGTTGAACTGGGCTGTATTCAGCAAAGCAATTGAACTAGAAATCGAGAAAACATAAATTGAATTTCCACTTCCGGTATAATTAATGTTTCCGTATACTTAACGGCGTACTCCGCATACGCAATTAAATCGTACAGCCGCTTTTTAACGGCGACTAACGAAGTTTGCGTAGAGTTTTTTTTAGCTTTCAGAGCGTCTCACAGCCTGTCTTGTCGGAATCCTTGGCTACTCTACTCCATGTAGTGGTAAACTTTCAACCAGAGGTAAGCTGTAGATTGCATGCACTATTCTCAAAGCTATGCAGTTTTTTTAGCTGCTTGTTTGAAACTCCGCCCATTCCCCGTTTATTGTACTTCGAGAACGAGAGAGAATAAAAAGTAGCTTGTCTTTCCACGGCACGCTTGGGGTCTTTTAAGTTGTTTCGGCATTTGAAATTTGGCATAGACTTAGAGTAAGGGTCACTAAGACTAATTCTGCAAAAAACAAAAATAGGAGAAAGAAAGAATTTTTCCTATGACTTACTTTTGGAGCCTATATCTCAATTTCAATTTTTAAGTGAAGTGCCCCCTTTTCCCATAGACTGTCACATATGGTTTACATATGGTTTACACATGTAGTATACTTTTGTTATATCAATGTTATACACACCTGTGTAAACCGGTACCTATACATAGGCGAAACACTGGTGTATACTAGATGAGTGACCCTGGTGTTTCCCATATGTATAACAAAGTAATCCTTATGTTATACACCGGTGTATACTGAAGTATTTGCATGGTGCAATCCTAACATAAAAACTGAGTTTATACATGGATTAGAGCATTTGGCAAAGAGGTAGTCAGTAATGTGTATAAGTTTATTGAAACTAGTGCTGCAATTGCTTTTCTTTAAGACATAGCAACTCTTGAAGAAGATCTACACACACAGGATGGCATTTCAACTAGCTCAGACTCAGAATATAAAGGCATTACTTTGAATATTACTCTAGTTTTTAATCAGAATTGTTAGCAATTTGGCAAGATGACTATGTGAAATCACACCCACCAACTAGCACAGATCAACTTATAGTAGCTTGCCATTACAATCTTGTGTTTGAGTACTGGAAAACACTGACGATTCAACATCTGATTCATTATCCACGGGATGACCTTTAAGACAGCAATATGAACGATGACTGGAGTCATCGTAGCATAATTGTTGTCGTCCTTTATGGTAAATGATTGGCAGTAGTGAGTTAGTCTGGTAGCTTCAGGTAGCTGGTGTACAGAAATGATTAAAGGGTTGTTTATTCTAAATTAAGGTGTGATCTCTTTTTGATCAAGGAGCAGAAAATAGCAAAACTTTAGTACGATTATACCCAATTTCCAACTAACTTTTTAAGCAGCAACGATCAGCATGTTCAATGTAAATATTTCTAGTGAGCAGCACACCACTAGATATGGTTTCTGAGCTGATTTCATTTCACTTTTATGAGATCACACATTAAAAGGTAAACTATCTGTTTCATGTTCTGTACTAGCCTACTAATTTACACTATATAAATGATATTAATGTACATACAATTGAGTGATACATATGAATTATATAAAACATCCAAATATAGTATATTTATTCAAATGAAAGATAACAAAGTTACGATGGTTTGTAGACTACATCATTATTTGCTGGTCAATGTAATTGGCTACTTTACTACAATCATTAGACACACGACTATACAATGTCCGGAATTCAGATTTTGATTTCGGAATTCAGAAATTGCATTTAGGAAGCAATGACATCATAAATCAGACCTCGATTCTTTCCAGCTACTTTGGAGCTTTCATAACTAAAACAAAGTAAAATGGATTGTGCGTGAATATTTAACATTAAGCAATTTCTAAAATTTACCTTATGTTAATTGTGCTTTTGTCAATATTTCGGGATTCGCTTTCATCAAGTGATCTATTAAATAAAAAGGACAACATGTAGCTCTTATCAAGTCCTGACTTATGCCAAACCAGCCCAATTTTGAACGCTGTTTACTAACATACATCAATGCCAAAATAGATGCTTCAATAAAGATCACTGTAAAAAATGGCACGTTATTATGACATCTAAATTGTATCGTATGATGTAATTTATTTGTCATTTGTCATATAAAATTATGTTAGTTCAATAATAAATTTAAGTTGTTATTTTTATTTTTTAAATATCTCCGATGTTTAACTTTAGATAGTCTTCATTGCCACATGTGTATGGTGTAAATTAATATAACTACTTCATTGTATGTACGTTGAGTGACAAGAGGAAAATTTGTGTTGTTGCTATAGTCTCATAAAGCTGAAAATAGTACCATACTAATTATTCAGGACCAAATGATCCTGAACACAAGAAAGAAGACTGACTAATCAAGAAATGAACTATCTAGCTGAATAAGGACCATCTCTTTACTATTGTAATCACCTTATCTACCAAACAGTAATTCCTAATCTCCTCCCCTTCTAAAACTATTGAGGTAGAACCATCTCACCTTTCATCTATAATTGTGAATTTATTACATGTTTACCCTCTGTTATCGGCATATCCACCATGATGCAGAATGCACACAATAACTACTAGTGGTTATTTTTATAGGTTATGGTCCTTCATGCAACAGACCATTCTACTTATGCGTCTTACAACCCTTAGACACAAGTGCTTTGAATATCCTATGAATACAATTGCATGGCTTGACATAGATGTGTAGCTCTAACAAGCTAGCTATTTTTTGTCATTCTGAAGCAGGCGGATTTGAGCTCCAATCCCCTGGCAACAGCACAGTTTATTTTATCACACTTTACATTTTGCTCATTTTAGGATTCTTTGAATAATTCTAATTAAAGTACTGTAACTAAATAGATGAAATCAATGCTCTTGTATTCTACAACACAGTAAATACTTCTATAAGCCATACCACCCACCAATGCTCTAGCCTCTGACCTTTAGCAACACACAACTTCCAAGCCTCAAACATTTCACCCAAATACTTTTAAATAAAACTATCTTGCTCCAATTTTGTCTAGTCTTAACACATTGCATGACTACCTGTTTTTATCATTATCAATTTCAACTGAATTTTTATCCTTTTGAGTTTGTAGTTCCACTATATCAATATTTCTTTCATCCTTTGTCTTCTTACAATTACGGTATAATAACACAATAATCAATACAGCCAATGAATACACAGTACTACTGTGGACAGAAAAACTGGCACAGCAACTGTGGTAATAGTATCTGCAATAACAGACAATCTGATTATTTGATTTATTCAGTTACTAACCTTACCTGCAAGTGTTGGCAGTAGTGCCTGTAGAGTTATACACATTGGTTCTGATCTAGTTCCCATAATAACCTCACTGTCAATGATAGCCTGGGCCTGCACTTGAAACTGATACTCTCTATTGGCAGTTAATCCTTTAATTGTGAGATTTCCATCAATGGCTAGAGCTACTGCTAGACTCAGAACTTTCAGACTCTTTCACAGAATATATTATGATATAGTTTGTTAGACCTCTGATATCTAGTTTCCTCCAAGAGACAACAACAGATGAGTCAGATATTGCCCTGAGAGTCACTTCAGTGACTGCAGCTGTACAATAATATTAAGTATTTAATCACTAGGCAAGGAACACAAGAATATCTTACGTGGTACTTTATGAGAGGATATTACATTGAACAAGCTCTGTGGTCCATGGCCTATTCTGGTATAGGCTATAACAGTGACACTAGACAAGACTACTTGTAGAGAATGCTTTACAATGAGAAATGTAAAAGGAGGAGAGACAGACTTCACAGAATTGTTACCATTAATGAGATATCTAACATCATACTTGGTTATAACTCCATTGGGTCGGTCTGGAGGACACCATGAAATGTTGATGAAGAAAAGTTCAGGTTTCACCAACACTTTTGACACTCTACCTGGAACTGGACGCAGAATAAAATCGATTACACCTGCTCCTTTATGATCTCTTCTTAGATTAGTTTTTAAATATTAATGAACACTCTTACTTTCTAAAGTAGAACCCAACCTTTATAATATATTCACTATTTAAAAAAATTAGCTATCTCAATACAAGTATCATAAGCAACGATACTATTTAACCAGCATAAAGACACAATTTACAATCTCAAACAATCTGTATCTAACAGACCAGGTAACCAAAAACAATGTACTAATTTGTACAAGAGAATGCCAGTATGAGGAGGTACTTTATGACATAGAATTAGTACAGTGGTTTTTAGACATCTGTATAAACAGCACCAGCATTCTGAATATAGTATTGAGTTACTTGTAGTGAACTATTAATGTAAAAAGAAAAACTGAAACTCAAGAATAGCTCTTAGGAAGTGCATGATTGCAAGAAAAACAAGTGTATATAAGTTCACAATGGCATAAGAGCAGCTACAAAATATTGTATATTGTATATAGTCTTCTTGGTTTTAACTATCAACAAATCTATTTGAGAAATCTGGCACAAAAAAAGTGAGTTGCATTAAAATAATGCAATAGCCACCAGTGACGCTTTTTTATTTATTTTTTTCTTGTTGTAGTTTTGTAACTTTTGGAAACAACTATTTAGTGTGTTCAAATGGTGGTGATCAAAATTACTTTTGGAGCACAAAAAATAACCGTTACAAACTTTTAATAATTGTTTGTTCAAAAATATTGTCAATTGTCCAACTCATTTTAAATGTTATTTAGACGATGTGTTTGTTAGCAAAGAAGTTACAGCTACATCAGCTACTATAAGTTTAGACCCTCATATTCTTCCTGCTGACCAATACAGTGTCTCATTTATTAGAGAAAACATTGGCTAGTGTCGTTATTATGAGGACCATGAGACAGCAACCAGCAGGACTCACAATATAACTGTTTCTGGTCTTCAAGAAGCCAGTACTTATTCTGTCAGAGTAACAGCAAGAGGACAAGGGAGAATGCGTGGCTTACATGTCACCAAAATCACAACTCTGCCTGGAGGTTAATTTAAAATGTTGGTACAAAAAGCAGACAACAACGAATAACAACAACAATAAAAACTACAACAACAACAAGCAAGCAGCAACAACAACAAGCAACAACAACAAAAACAAAAAATACAACTGATTATTACTAGTATGAAGTTGTGTATTGGGCTAATTATTTGCTACATTGAACTATTGCATGTCGGTAATTATTATACTTTTGAATGCCTTATACAATTTTAGTTTTTCTATTAATCCATACTAGCTACTTGAGTTGATGAACTGATTTATAAATCATCTACAGAACTTAGCTCATTATGTGTGGACAAAACATTTCCCCACTACTCTATACTGAAACTGTAAAATATATTATTTCCTGGCTCAACATAAACATTCAACATGCTAGCTGTGTCATAGCCAGAGATTAATTAATATTTATAGTACAATAACATGCCCTTATAACCTTATTTGGGTTTCTTAGATGCTGCCATAAGTTGCAGAATTTTTACTGCAATAGTAGATGGAATTCATTCTTAGTTAAGCTGGGTTGCAATTCCTGCTGGTGAGCATGAAAAATATTCGTACTCAATCGCCAAGCATGTAAACAAGCTCGAATCAATGCTGGAGATTTTTATAATGACTTCAACTTCATGTTACATTTCTATTACGTTATTGTCAGCAGGGACTGAAATAGAGGCAAGTGCCCCCCCCCCCCTCCACTAATTATTCAGGGAGCACACTCAACCTTTTATTAAAGCCCCCTACTATTCTTTCTATGACTATAATCACTTATTATCTACATTGTAGTGGTCAGATTAGTGCTGTTTTGGTTACATATTTATTTTTTGATTTAAGTTCTGGTTTTCCAACTAAAAAGACTTGAATTTTAGCTTTTGGTTTTTCATAATACAAACTTAAATTTTGATTGCTTTAGTTATTCAAGTTTGCATTAATTTTTATAATAGTATACAGTATTAATATTTTTCAATCCTACTACCTACTTTTGATTATGCAGTTTTGATTACGTACTTCTTCATTATGTATTAATTCTTTTGGTTTATTTCTATTATAATTTTAGTTTAATTTTGGGTAATATTTTCTGTAAGACTCACTTTAATTTGACCTCATTTAATGTTCAGGCCAAAGTGCCTGAAAGAATTCAATTATTGTTAAGAAGTGGATAGTCATGTATTCAAAACTTGTAATAATGTGTTTGCTTCACCTTATTCATATGTCAGTCTCCGTTATAACATCTATTATTCTGTAGTCATCTGCTTATGTAGACTTGCTTTTCAAATGTAGTTTTAGTCTTTGCTCAGGTTTACTTGATAAAATGTTGTTGAGTCAACCTTGTTTTGGGAGGTTAGCACTTGGGGCAATTCTATTGGCAGAGCATTTATTTCCTATCTCTTTTGAGCCATTCAGAGGAAGATGTCTAACCTTCCAAGCATAACTAGAGTGCCCCAACAGTCAGACAAACTAAATTGTTTTTGTCTAGTCATAGCGTTTAGTTACAGTAATTAAAACAGCACTAGATCAGATTTAGGATTGATGTAACCATTACTCATTCACCTAAACCTAAATACACTATAGTGCATGTAATGTGAGGAACAGTAGCTGTTAGTTAACTGGCAACCACCTCCCTTCCTCCCCACCCCCAATCGTCCCCCCTCCCCCGCCCCCCTCCTCCAAACTGTCAAAATATAGTATTATGTATGGCACCATTACATAATAAGCTCTAAAAGTGCCACCCTATCTGGCTAGTGGCTGTCTGAGGCCCATCCTCCACTTTCCATATTATGCTGTCTCTGCCTCACACATTCAAATGTAAATTATTATTTAGGGATGTTAAAGTGGTACTACTAAGGCAGAAGTAGTAGATGTTCACTAAAAATAACTTTTAATATAATTATAATTGCAGCTCCCTCTGCACCTCCTCGTCACCTTGTTGCCATAGACATCTCATCTAATAGTGTTCGATTATTGTGGAACTTGGAACAAATTTTTAACAAGGTAATTAGTATAACAACAAAATGTGTCTGTCTTGTAAACCAATTAGCTACAACACAAAACAGATGTTTAAAAAATACTGAATTAATGGCAGTTTCATATAGGCAGATAGTTCACTGAAGCAACTGAGTGTCAGGTCATGAACTCTATGCACTATGTAGCCTGAATATAGAGGAATCTTCCATTTTGTGGCTAAATTAATGTATAGCAGTTATATATGACTGCTATAACTAAATAAATGATTCAGTCATTCTCGCCTGAAATAATTATAATATTTTCTCAGTTTTAGCAGCCAATAATATGTTTAAGTATTCACATTTTTATACCGTAGCAGCCAAGTTATCTCTGACTTATTGTACACTATATTCTGATGAAACTTACCTGAACCATTAACTAGATTCAGAATAAAACACACTGCTGCTATTTTCACTAGCATCGTGTCAGTCAAAAAAACATGAAGCAGTGCAAATGGAATGATCGTATATTCGAACAAATAAGACTGTTGTTCTGCACCTTCTTGTGTCAAGAACTGCACCCACTAGAACCGCTAAGCGCGCTATTACATATCTTAAATCCGTCAGCTATGTAGCAAGCACGTTAAATATAGCTAGGCACTTACTGTACATTTTATAAAATCGCGGCGCAACAACAACTAGGACTGAGCCCGTAGAACTTACTTTCCAGAACGAAATATGCCGTAGAAATTCAGCATTCTGCCTGCATAAACCAGGATGGTTGACATGGTACTAAAAATCCAAAATGCCATTATGCCTAGAGGCTACCTTTTCTGATTCCAAACGCCCCAAATTCCTCCTCAATGACGTCTCAGTGACAGGCGCTGTAAGACTTGTTTAGCGTGGGGAAAAAGTAATACAACAAAAGAGAGTTTGAAGTTCCTCAGGTGAAGTTTTCCCTGTTGCTTGACTATCCCAAATCAATGGAAGAATTAACAGAACACCAACTAAAAGTTTTGTATAATGTCATGGAAAAAATACGCCATTCTAAAAAGGAACTCATTGTTATGAAATTAGGGGATGAGACAGCATTGTCAGTGATGGCATACTTACCTTACATGTTAGGGAAAGGCATTGTAAAAGGCCATAAACCAAATCTACTTTCTAGTAAGCCTATATTGTTACTAACCACTTCAGCCTACTCCTTAGTTAAGCTCACATTAGTCTTTGGCAAGGATTCCTTTCTCAGCAAAAGTGGAGTATTAGAGTCTACGGATTCTGGTGGCCCATATTCTACTTATGTTGTATCTACACAAGAATTTTCAGACCACCAACTGGAAAAACATGATATAATTATGGCAGGGACATTTCATTATGACTGGTTTTCAAAGGACTATTTCAGCTTTATCGTTATCTTTGGTATTAATTATATATCACCTGATGTACAAAGAGATATAATATTGCAGTTTCCAAGAGCCAAGTTTGTACTTATATATAATAATGGAGCTGGAGAAGAAGACATTTGTGAAGTGGCAAACTATGATGACCAGCTGACTGATGTGCTTCATATAACCCACCTTAATAGTGCCAAAAATTCGACAGAATATAAGGAACTGCCTAGAACTGATAGAGGAATAGGAAATAATGCAAGACATACTTCAATACAGCTAGAAAAAGAATGTGAATTCGATAAGGATGTACCTCCACTTAACCTTTCTATCCCATTTCTTCAAGACTGTCAGGAATTGAAAAAATATAATACTTATCCCAAAAATCAAGACTTGTACCAAAATGAAACAAAGAGTGTCGCCCAAAAGCCTGCATGTCCTCCTACAGATGAGTTTTCTGACACCAACAATTCCACATTGCATAAAAAAAAGTCAGTGAATACTTTGAGTGTTCTACCATCCAATCAGCCATGCCTACAACCACCAATACTTACCACTTTCAAACCTACAGCTTCTAACATCATTTCACCAAAACATTTACCCATTCCTAACATTGAGAACCATGCCCACTTCCAACTGCCTTACTGCAATCATTATTCCCCCACAAACAGCAGTCTATACAATGTTCTCAATTCCCGCCATTTTAATCAACATATTGGCTACTATATCACAGAGAATCCTAACTATCCAACACCGCATTATCAATATCCACAGTCTAACTTCCTGCCAGGGCATCACTATTGTCAACAGCAACCCTCATTTCAACCCCAATACCAGACACAAGCCAACCACAGTGTTCATCCTTCTTATTCTCCTCAGTACACCCAAACGTTCCAACACCCATCTTCTCACTCCCACTCATCGCAAGGAGTACATGTTCCTCATCAGACAATTCCTTATTACCATCATGAAAATGTTGCTATGACAACACCCTGTCATGCTCTCTACCCAATGCAATCTTCTTATGTACAGCTGGCACAGGCAATGTCATATTTAACTCAACTAAACCCGGATTCTCAACATCACCCAATTCATAACTACAACTATCAATAAAACTGCTACTCCAAGCCTCTTTTGTTTACATTGTATAATCTGTTCCGCTCCACCATAATATTATTGTTGTTGTCTTTAAATTTAGCTAAATCAGATAGTTAGAAAGCATTTTATGGCGTTACTTCAGTACACAAGATTAGTTAGCTTCAACAAGAGAAGTTTAATTAGTTTTAACATTTCATTATCAAAGTAATTGTACTGGGGTAGCTTAGCTCTGTACATTATTTTGTTCATTTTGGGGCCATTGACTTCTGTTTGTTACACCTTTATACAAAAACTCACGATGTCACTGCACATAACCAGAAGTTAGTACCACATTTTACATTGACACAACCCTTACCACAAAAAAAGACCATGATGATTCTCAATTTTCCATCTTAGTATCATTTAACTTGCTTCATGTCATTATCATTAAACAACATCGTATTTATAATCAAAAATCCCTTCCCTGGCATAAAGTACCAAAATTACACCACGGAACTGAATATTTCATCTAACAGTGAGTTACGCTGTGCTGATTGCAATTTCTTCTCTTCTGCTGTACACAGCATCTTCTCTTCCTTATTGAATAAAATACTTGCATCGGCCACTGTGGAAACATCTGAACTATTTATCCAATCACCAGTTCGCAAACAGTTCACATTTGATTGTTCGCAAATACTCCCAGCTGATATTGGAGTCTGTTTACAATTGTCTATTTCCCACATATGGATCGTACCTCTTGCCACTTTGTAATGTTGATTAAAAATCATTCTACGAATCACACTGCCAGTTTTTTGTCTACAAAAATACTTTTTTCCTCTAAGTTTTGAAGATATATTCATCCAGAGTAATGTATTCTTATATTTCACTGATATTTTTATGTTTTTATGTTTTCTTCGTCTGCCAACTATAGTTGCACTTTGAATGGCATCCTTGTCACTGCATCCAGTGGCTAAAGGCAGTGGTACTGTTCTATTGAAATGGCAGCACTCAATATTCTTGATATTGTTTGAAGTGTCTTCTAATGATAATTTCACATTAGCAGTTTCTTTGGTAGTCATGGAACTAAACATGTATATAAATAGATAGAGAAGTTATCACATGTACCACTTTCATGAACATACGCATAAAATGGAGACACTTCAACAGCTTTATATTCCGTATTATTAAAGATTATACAGTAGCAAAGACGTTATTACTATCATAAAAAAGATTATGTCACGGTCTTGTTACAAAATGATATGTATGTATGTTGTACTACAAAAAATTATTGGCAAAACATAATCATTCTGTATACATTGCAAACATGAAATCTATATAGAATCTGTGACACTAACTACTACCTACTTGTCCCCTAACAAAGAAGGCTTTACAGTATGGGTGTATATGTGTGGTAATTCAGACTTCAAATTAAACAATTCTGTGCATTCTGATAGTCTGCCACCCACCGCAGTAGCACAGTAATATCTTCTGTGTCTCAAGTTATTACTCCCACTCTAGAATTCTAACTAACTAAATTACTACTCACAACACTAATTGCAAATGGTGCCGCTAAATTGGCTATTGCATACATTAATAGCCCCTTCAAAAAAAATTTTTATTATAAAATCAACCTTTCCATGTCTTCTGTAGATACTGCAACACCAAGATCCAAATCATCATGAACATCACAGTTAGATGGTTTCCAATGGCATGACAAGAGTTCTTGAACTCGTTGAGGTAAAGGATCACTGCTTCCCACTTTGCTGCCATGCAGCATCTTGCCACAACATTGAGACAGTACTACCAGTTGATACTTCACCATATACCTGTACCAAATCATCAAACAATGATGGTTCATCCATTTCTAAAATTATAATACTATAATTATATACAACAAAGAATCTGGAAAAAAAAATCTATATTATGAACTAAAAGTTGACTTATCCATTAGCACAAAAAGTGGCAGATACCTGTTCTCCAAATTGACACCATATATCTTACTCATTTATTATCCACTTATTAAATGTCTAGATTATGCTAGCACAACTATAAATTCCACAACAGCATACAAACAATGTAATTGTTGAAACAACCTCTTTCCCCCACTCACCAGATTCTACTCAGAGATGCCAATGCCAGTAAATTAGTCGGTACAAAAAGAGCTCTCTTGAATTGATTCTCTACTTCCCTGCAAGCCCACGAACAAATTAAGAAAACAAAGGTTCGTGCAGAGCAATAAAAAATAACCTCCACTAATGGAACTCTGACTAATGCTTTAACTGCCATGTTCTACTAAAATACCGCAAACTCGGATGGTTAAGCTTATGACTCTAAATAGTAAAGAAATGGGCACTTAATAAAAAAAAAAAGGCGCTTAACAGCGAGTGTTGACCTAAAAACTGGGGCTGAGCATCAATTAGACCACTTAAGAGTAATGCCCCCTTTCATCACGTCGTAATCACATGAGCAAATAATTTCTTGCAACATGCAGTAGTTTTGCTTTATGCTGAGAAGTTAACCGAGTGCTTGAATTGGAAATTGACTACCGGTGACTATCACTTGCATGTTTGGCTTCTCTTGTGAAGACAGCTTTTACATCTGCCATTTTCATAAACAAACCTATACTGATACCTGATTGGTCTGACAAATGATTTTGTAATAGCTAACTATAGTAAGTGTACAGCTAGTACCACTAAGGGTTGCACACCTTGTTTTTATACTATACTAAAAAGGCTACGGCATAACTCTATTCCTATGAATCAATCTATATACTTTCTTATATTGCATACATACAGTCCCACAAAACATTTTAAAATACTAAATTAGTATTAATGAAGCCAAATATTGTGTAGCTATAGCTACCAAAAACTTACAAAAACGCGACTTCACAGAACTGGAATAAATTTTGCAAGAAAAGAAGGTTTTGCTGAATTCTGTTACCTCCCCTCACTGCATTTCTACAAAAGGGTAATTATTAAATTACTTTCCCCATATCGAACAATTATACTGACTACACCCATAATGTATGACAGTATAAGTTGGAATTAGCTCTACTGTTAGAGATAAGCAGCTGGTAAATTGTGTTTATATAAACGAAATGAGGAGTTACACAACATGCATTAGTCAGTCTTACAATTTAAGCATTCTTGGAACTTTTTTTCTGTCAATGTGAAGCCTCTTATACTTTCTTAGGGCCTTCATTACCTGTACACAGCCATAGAAACACAAGTAGATGCTAATGGTTGACAGTAAAGCACATCTTACCCTCACAAGCATCTGATAATATTTTTCTCTTCTGTGCTGGTTTCTTCCTCTAGCTAATAGCTTAGAGAACACCTCCAGCTCTGTCCACAGCAGTTCTATGTCATCTGATTTACCAGCCATAATCTAGCAAGACAACATAGCACAACAGTAGTAAGCAATCAAAAGGACACAAACAATGAGTAGCCACAGAGGCTCTCTATTCACACAATGGACAACTTGTGATGGGAATTTTACGTTATCAGGAACTCCAGGAGCGTACCATGAATTTTACTAAAATGCAAGAGCACATGTCAAGTAGGGTGAGACTCATGATTTACAGTCTGACCTTCCTCAACTATCCTCTACCATCTGAGAATCTTCAACCACCCTTTGCATATCCTTAACTATACTATGACTACCCTCGGTCATAGTATTATGGGGATGTTCCGATGAAGATCCCCACTAGTCTAGTTGAATACTGGTTAGGCGCTAGAAATAACTCGTTCACAAAACCAGCACATGTAATTGAACATGTGGTAAAGGTATGACCAAACGTGAACATAAAACACAAAAATGAGAATGAATTTATACGAATATTCATAGTTCACTTGGCCACTATAGTATATACATGTACTCCCTGTTGCCTACAGAATTGTTGTAGTGTTTGATATTATTATCCACTAAATAAAATTATAGCCTGAACGGATGGTCTATTTAAATTGTTACAATTGCAGAAAAGCTTTCTCAATTACACTGGAGTACACTCTAAATAGAATGAAGGCTCTCAAGATGAATGCAAACCCAAAATTATTGATGAGTAATCACTTATCAATAAAACCCTTCTTACAAGCTGGAATTTATAATTAGTTGATGAGCAAGACATTTTTATGAAAATAAAGCATATGCTAATTCATATATAACAAGCAGTGCTTTGTTTGTTATGTTATATGGATGAAGGGATTTGGCTGCTACATATCCCTGCTACCTGTGCATAACTAACAACAGGAATACACAATACTTTAGGAGCTTCATGAAAGTCAGTTCATAGTTTTGTCATGAAAGATTAACTTATCTATCCTAGATGATTGTTCATTATCACTGAGCAAAGCAATCATGAGCACATTGCTTAGCGAGTTCAAGCAAAATATGGCTGCCTTGATTTTCCTTTACTTCTTCTACTATGATGTATAAACAGTGGCCTACACTGATAAATAGCAGCTTCCACCAAGTGCCTATGAAAAAACAATGAAAAAGGTTTAGAATCCATTAGTTTCCCAATCTCCTTTATAATTATACAACCACCAACTCTCTAGGCTTCTACGGTAGGTGCTAGCCAACATATGAGAAAATAAAACACCGCAGGTATTAACAGCCACCATGTAGGCTCAAACAAGACAGAAGTTAGAAAATGAAAATTTACGTATAAACCTAGATCTCAAGGTGCACTAGAGAGCAAGTTTTTGTTTGTTTGTTTGTTTTTGCCAAATAATTAGATTTACAGCAGGAATGTTTAGTAACTACTACAAATTATTAAATGGTCACGGTATGCAGTTTTAAATTGGCAAAGATCATCAAATTCACCTTTAAAATGAAGCACCAAGGGTGCAAACCCTTGACGTTACTATATACAAGCTAACTATTACAAAGACCATAAGAATAATTTATTAGTAGTATCAATATGAATATTACAATACATAGCCATGCAATTCTATATGTAAAGCTTGAGCAAGTCAGAATACACAACTCATGCAATGAAACTGTAGACATTAATGCTGTCTTCATAAGAGAAGCTTAACATACAAGTGACGCTCTCCTCACCAGTAGTTTCAATGGGAAAAACCAAGCACTCCGGTAAACCTCTGAGAGTGTAATGAAAAACTACAGCAAGCAACAAAGCAATTATTTGCTCAAGTGAGTACGGCATGACTATAGGGAGTGAACTAGCTTTTTTTTAGCAAATAAGTCGAAACGAAAAATTCTGACACATTGAAGGGACTTAAAATGTCCAGTGCAACATTTTGATGCTTACTTCAATATTCTGGAGGCTGCCATCTTCAAGATCCACTTTTTGTTGTATAACAGAATGACTGACAGAATGACTGACTGACTGATTGACTGATTGACTGACTGACTGACTGACAGACAGACAGACTGACAGACTGAGTACTGTAGTCCTCTCACGCATGCGTGCTGAGGGTTAATTAGATTGGTGCAAATTACAGCAAGCTATAAAAATTAACAGTGGCACCTATTCCAAAAAAAATCGTTAAATTATATTAAAACTTAAGTTTTCTTTTATAAATTAAGTGGATAAATAAGAACAAATCATTTTATAATATTGCACTGGTACACTAGAGTAGAAATGAAGTGTTGTTACAAGAATTGCACCACTTGAGAATTGGCTCCGGCTCCTACAAGTAATGGTAAGGTGTGTATCATGTAATAAGCACTATATGGCATCAGTTGAGTAAGATGGCAAAAAACAGAACTGACTACCCACTGGACAAACATAATGAAAGCTACTAGTTTGTCTGTAGCAAAAAAAAAAAAAACAGCTCCAACCAGCAACATGAGCGTGACAATAGGGAATACTGTCTAGTTTGTGTCCTAGCTATGACAACTGATGTAAATAAGGTTTCTGTGTGTAGCGTTGAATAGAATAGCTGGACAAGTTGCTAGTAAATACCTGAAATGGACAGATACGTAGACACCATGTGGTAAAAAATCAAACTGACTTGACCTAGACAAACTAAATCTCTTTATAACAGGTTCAGCTCACCAGCATCGCACGAGTTACCAATTTTCTCCAAACTCCACCCAGGATGTTAACTTTAGGTTATGTATTCTATTAGCATTAACTTCCAAAACTCACCTACAACACCGGATGTAAGTGGATTGGCAGCACTAAGTAACCGCGATAGTCTCGCGTGTTGACACGCGGTGGTGGGGGTGAGTACTACTGTATTTAGCTAGGGTGAGGGATTCGCTGTGGTGTTACCGCCAGATGGCTGCCTTAATAAAGAAATGCTACTCGGCAAAGATTTTCACCATTGAACCTGCAGTGTTTATGTACATGATGGGCGGGAGCGTACTTATCATTCTTTCAGAGCAGTACTATTTTAAAATGTATGGACTCCAAGTGCTATTGAACACTTCATTCCAACTAAACAGCTCTGTTTGCATAACCAGTGACCTCTTGGCCTCTTATACTGGTAATAATGAGTCCTACAAGATAGTGCAGACTTATTCTAATCATCTGGTACTGTATGTGGAATTGGTGAACAAGTTATCTTCCATTCTGGTTACCACACTCCTCATAACACCACTCACAGATAGAGTGGGACGCAGGATCGGGCTAATCCTACCAGGTGTGGGCAACGTCATCCAGGGGTTGTATATGGTCTTCATCATTAAATATAATTTAAATCCATATTACTTCATTTTGGGTGGATTAATTTCAGGAATGTTTGGCGACCTGACAAGCACTTTAGCAACTAGTTATGCTTACACCGCAGATACCAGTCGAGTTCGTTGGAGGAGCTTGAGAATTGGTATAATAGAGTGTTTCATGGCAGCAGGCAGTAGCGTAGGTCAGCTATCAGCTGGATACTGGTTGGAAGCCATCGACTGCTATTACATTCCACCGATGATTCTGTATATAGCCTCTAGTGTAGCAATTATTGTATATATCATGGCATTTGTTCCTCCAGAACTTACCAAACAAGAAAGAAGGGCTCGACTACAACAGCGTGAAAGTCTGCTCACTAGTTACAGTAAAGGTTTCAAGCTGTATTGTGGTGGTTTGAACTTGAGGGCTACCTGGAAACTTTATGTAGCTACTATATGCTCTAATGTGACAATATTGAATATTTATGGCTCAATACTTCTCTCTGTCTTCTACCTTAAGTCTCCTCCTTTGGGATTTAGATCTTCCCAGATAGGTATTTATCAATCAGTACGTTCCCTGTCCCAAGGATTGGCTAACTTCTTTATCACTGGATTGCTCGTGGCAGTTAATGTGGCAGACGTATGGTTGATGCTTCTGGCATTTGCAGCAGCCACCATTTGTGATACACTTATGGGACTGGCAAAATTATCCTGGCAGATATATACACGTGAGCCAATACTGTACTGTATTCAGGTCTTACTTTAATGTAATGGTAAAGGAATACCATATCCATTTTCTATTTCCCGCTCTAAAAATGAATAAAAATAGCTGTCATTTATGCTGATATTATCACAATTGAACTTGTAGAAGTGTAATGGTATGTTTTGCTCACTTAACTTCAGAACTATTATTTCTCTGCAGTTGCTATATTTCAGGGATTAGAAGGAATTGCTTGGGCTGGCTCACGTGGATTGGCATCTAAATTAGCTTCAGCTGAAAAACAAGGTAAGAAAAAATGTTTTTAATTTGTTACAGTTAATTTTATTTTTTTAATTGTGAGAACATTCACTTCTATTTCAAAATGTTTTACTTTGACATTTCATTGTAGGAACCAGTCACAGTGAGTGGTTCTCTATGTATATCTATATAGTGCATGGTAAAGGACAAATCTTTGCTAGAAGGCAATTCCCAAGTTCCCCAACTGGTGAAGGTGTCAACACATTTCACTTTTAATAGGTAGCTATTTAGAATTTTTAGCAAGCTTATTTTTGGGTATGCAGGGGCTTTATTCTCTATCATTGCATCTCTGGAATCTATGACCAGTCTGTGGTCCAGTGTTTTATGGCCAGCTATCTATCCGGCTACTCTTCACCATAATATGCCTCACGGAACAACCTACTTCATCATGGCCTCAGGCAGCTTCCTCACTATCCTACTCTTGTTGTAAGCAAGTGCTCATTACCATATCAGTACCATACTATTGTCGGGGAATAGCAGAGAATCCACAAATAGATAATATGCCCAGCATTATTGCAATCCAGAGACTTTTCTATATGTATGAGTAATAGCACGGGTAACCGTGCTATCAGGATTAATAGCACGAGTAACGTGATTGAAATAGCACAAGGCGAAGCTGAGTGCTAATTCAGTTGATTTATGAGTCCTTGATCCCTAATAGTACAGGTTACCTATGCTTTTACTCGCTAATAGTAGCCCAGCTTTTTGGGTTGTTGTTGTCTTTTTTTGTTGTTGTTGTTGTTGTTGTTGTTGTTTTTTATCCTTTGCACTGTAGCTAAACTGTATCATTCACTCACTATCTCCGTATTTCAGGATAGCTTCCTCTGGAACTTCATTTTCAACCTATGGCTCCTCTTAGTAGCTATGTTGTTTTTTTAATCCATCTGATACGGGTAGAACGCTGCACGTATGTGCACTTACCCATGCTATTTCACTTAGTTTCCATGCTTTTTTCACTTAGTTGCGTGCAATTTCTCTTTCCCCATGCAATTTTACTTTCCCTTTAAATTGAACGATATTTCCCATACATTTTTTAATGGGCAATTTACACGCTGTACTAAAAAGAAAGATCGGATAATAAAATTGTCAAATATCTTAGAATATCTCATGGGGTCTGCTATTAAGAATATTATAAGTGTCATTGAATAATGACTTTATTGAAGGTATATTATGTTTGCATGGAAAATGGGTTATTAACTATGTGTTCTTCCAATTTGCAGATCTCTGTTTCTGGTTGGAAAAGATCACAAGATAAATAAGACCAATCAGATTGCATGTATTAATGATAACGAGGAACAACCTCTTTTAAAATAATTGGTAGTATTTTCAGATCTTTTTGTTGATAGCAATCATATCTATCCAACGTATTTATGTGAGTGAATCAAGATTTTTCAGTATTGTTACCTGACGTGTTTATTCATATATAAATACAGAATTGTATGCTCAAAAGCAGCTCACAGACTGAGCATGCTTTGCCTGTAGCTATTTAGCTAGGCTAGCACACTATAATAGCTAGTAGGTATGCTGTAGCATTGCAGAATAGAGTTGAGCATCATAACAGTAGTTACACATACAGGAAGTGTTCATGGAGGAATCAATTACCTTTACTTACATCTACTTTTATTCTGACACTAATACACCAATTAACTACATGGGTTGAGTACCACCACATATTAAATCACTACTACAAGTAGAAAGACCCTTTACCTGCTGAGCGTAGTGGTAGGTAAAAGGTCTCATTGTGTGAGACTCTGAACGAGTCGATAAATTTGTTTCTTTAGCTGATGATTATTACCAAACTCTATTTTGGGCGACCATTACCTAATGTGCGCTTCTATTCGAAAGTTGAAATGGAGTCCACTACCTCCTCAGCTCCATCATTCAGTGAGGAAAAAGTCCCACGCCCCATATGGGAGCCACGACACGAATGGGAGTCGAGAGTGAAGTTCGTAGAAGACAATATAGCAGATTACGGACTTGACCAATCCTTAAATCTGTCCTTAGTTTGGGCTAACATGAATTTCCTTGGTTGCAGATATCCTTCTGGAACAGAAGCCTTGGTCCAGCATTATCCAATACCCTCAATGGATGAACTCAAGCAGAGGAGAAAGAAGAAGGCCAAAATGAAGAGCTTTGCAGAAGTCACTGCACTGCTCTCTTCAGCTCACACACAAAGCAGTTTGGCAGCAACCCATATCCACATTCAAACTATTGCCAATGAGCTTTGCATGTGTAAAGAATGTCTCAAACAAGACTCTGACAAAGCAGAAAGCTTTTCAAGAAAGGGCATGAAACTTTTGGAATGCTATAAACAGCAAGAGTCAGCGTTCACTTACGATATATCAGAGAAAGAGGGTGAGGGAAATGAGGTGTGGGTCCTGAAGCTAAATGGCGAAATAGTCATGGAAAGAAGTGGAGGCACTTCAAGATTAATGGAGGAGTTCGTGAAGATTCTTCATAACTGGCAAGAGGCCAACCAGAAGCCTCCTTGTCCTGTCTTGGCCAAACAACAGCAAGAACAAGGAGAGAGTGGCGATACCAGTCAGAATTATGGAGACACTTATGATAGCAGACTGTCTGGCTACAGCAGTGGTGGCTATAACACTCCAGACTATAAGAAACCTAATCAAGGTGGATATGACAACAACTCCTACCACCACGACCAATACCAGGGAAGCCCCAACTTTCAGAACAGTTATCGTGGCAGTCCGGGTTTCCACAGCGGTGGTAGTCATGGCAATAGTCCTAGTTACCAGGGTGGCAGGGGGCGTGGTGGTAGTCCAGGTTACCGGGGAGGTGGTCATGGCAACAGCCCAAGAGGGTATGGAGGAGAAGGGTCATCTTACCACAGGAGAGGTGGTTACAGAGGAGGTGAGGATGCTTACGTGCATGGCCCAAAGAGAGGCAGATATTCTTCCTATTGACCGACAGAATTCCCATTGTTTATGCCTAATCAAAACCTTTTAGAGCAATTTAAGTATTATTTTGCACCACTTTATTTTAAAGGTTGTATTATTAAAACTTTTTATTTATATATTTCATTAAATTATTTTCTTATTCTTTATTCTGATGTACTCCTTGTATAATATTGTACTTATTAAAGTTAAATGGCTGAAACAATGGTTTGTTAAAATCCATTATGAGAAGATGTCACAGCACAGCTGGGAGACTGGACATCATCCACACAGAACTCACACCTGCCAATACAACACAGAACACATAATCATCAATCGAAGTTTAAAATAGTGAAACAATCAAATACAGTAAAACCTCCGAATAGTGACCACATTGGGGGGACGGGAGTTTTGGTCTATTCTCCGAGGTTCTTTTGTAAACGTCATTATTTGTAATAAAGAGTTAGGGAAAATTAAATTTAAAATACATTCATTAATTGATGCATTTCTTATTGTGGTTATCTGAATGGTGTCCTGATGACAAGCATCTTACAAGAAATTTTTTTCTTCTTAAGTCTCAATTGCCTTCATGTGGCTACTGGTACAGCTAACTTAGCTATTTCTCCACCACATTTATGTATCTATACTTAGATAAAGATGTGCTGCTACTGGAGATGCAATTTTCTGCTAAAAAAAAAACAAACTTTCCAGAATAAGGGGACAGTATTTGCAAGGAACCACACCAGTCTTTATTTTGGTAGTAATCCGGGTGATTTTTCCTAGTAGCTTGCTGTCCTGTGGACATTATTTCCTGCACTTTTTGTTCAGATGAAGATAAAAATAGAAGCATCACACTTTCTGCGAGCATTTAGCAAAGACCTTTTGTCCCAGACAAAATTGGATACTGTAGAAGTAGTGTGGTATGCTATTTTTTATCAGCTTACGCGAGACCGCAATCGCTCAAATTTTCAATGGGTGTGGTCTTTGGTCGCTCTTAGAGGGGCAAATGTAGTTATTTTGAGCAAGATGGGACCGAGACATTGGTCGCTGGTCAGAAATAAGAGGTGGTTGCTTCTCGGAGGTTCTAAATGCACTATATTTGTTGTAGTTGCAATCGGGGGCACATGATTTGGTCTCTCCAGAGAGGTTGGTTGCTTCTCGGAGGGGTCGTTATAGAAGTTTTACTGTAATATTTAAATAGAATGTTGAAAATACACAATAAGAGTTTAATTGCCCTCCTGGGAAATTATGTCTTCTAATAACTGCATCATTTATCACCTGAGGCCATTAACCACTATTTCAATTATAGCTGATATCACTGATGAAGGTCCACAGACAGAAAATTTTGATGATTTTCAATTAAACTCTTATTGTGTATTTTCAAGTTCAAAAAAATCATTCTATTTCATTATTAAAGACACAATAATGAATAATATACGATCAATGAAATTACACACGCACACACACACACACACACACATTCCAAGAATTGTGAATTTACCTGCCAGTACAAGAGGTGACATTGTGGGGAACTGTAACGGAGCAGATCTGGTGATCCAGACTTCAGTAAAGAAGTGACCAAACGCTAGCAGGAAGGAGAACAGAGTCGCCAGGTATAGACTACATACACACCCTCACAAAATATAATATATATCTAGCTACTAATTAGATTCATTCAGTGTACCTACCTCACACTAGGAACTGCTGACACAGCAAATCCCACTCGGAGAACTCCGGCCAAAATCGTCCAATTTGAAAACATTCTTCCAAACAATGGTCCAGCTAACAATATCAAGTCACATGGTCAACCCTTCACTTCTATCTAGCTCAAGTCTTCTGCCACTGATGAAGTAACTCCAATTTTGTAAATATGATATTTACAAATAGCTACACCTTCTCTTCCACACACAGGAAGAATTTCTGGTAAAACAATTAATCAGACCAAACCCTTCCCACAGGAGAGTGTGGGCAGCCCACAGCAATTCATGTTTTGTTACATTGACATTTATTTGGTTGCTAACCATCACCTCAGTCCAAACAACAATTGAATAAGCCAGTATAATTCACTTGACTGCGCTAATACGCAAACTATGTGCACAACTAACCTGAAATAGCAAACAATCTGCACTCTTTTAGTGAAAATTGCAGCCATCAGCTAATTAAATGACTAATTCTAAAACTATCAACTACCTTCTTTGGGCTTTTTGGTGTATATTTTCCTTCCAGCTGAAGAACTATCGTAATAGCCATAGATGCCATTGAGGATAGCTATGGTCCCCACTAGCCCCACCCAACAACGCAAGTAAAACAGCACCATCCTCTCCAGCCCCTAAACTTGTGCTGACAATTTGAAGTCTATATCATGGGGTGACATTTCTAAATGGGAGGGGGCAACTGCAGGATGTGCAGCACTCTAAAGGGGGGTGGGGCTAAGCAATCATATTGCGCACAGACTCCAGAGATGGCAATAGGCAATAATACTCGTGAAGTAACTTTGGTTTAACCATATTAGCTACCTCGCAAGGCCGAACCCTTTACTCTACCACTACTCTGCTTAGCGGTTGGGTAAGGGTCTGAACCCGAGAAACTACTTATTGGCGCGGGCGTGACTTGTGACGACCTTTGCTCATTATCTGGTAAACGTCGACAAAACTACGGACTATTGACGGTCATCATGAGCAAAAAGCTGATCAATACAGCTTCAGATGTAGTGGATGAAGCTCTAGCTGGCCTGGTTGCTGCTTGCCCGGGACTTAGGTTGCTACAGGGGCACAGAGTGGCAGTTAGAGCGGATGTGGACGAGGTTGTCGCACAAGGCAAAGTAAGTTTGTAATGTTAATGATACTTTACCTAAGAGCAAATCACTGCAGAGTCAAATAACTGACCTTGTAAAGGAGCTGGCTATTCCAATGTTGTAGCTCTTGGCTTGGACCAGACAGCAAGTTCCCCAGGCACACAAAATTGCAAATTCTCTTGCTGCCACTAGGCGGTCACGCATACCTGGCAGAGCCAGGATGCCTGTGCACTAAGCAGGCACTGTGAGCCGTGCAAGCAAAGCTCCTGGAGCCGGGCTAGGAACTCGCAGGAGAACAGGCCTTTCCTCACAGCAAGTGGTGTGGGCACCCGAAATCCCACCTGGACCATTGCTGTTTCATGAGAACAGGCCTTGAATTTGCACCCCAGCAAATGCCAGGTACCCAATCACAGCTGGGTGGACTGGTGGGGCTGGTGGGAGGCAGATGGAAAATAAGATGGAAAAAATGCCAGAGTTGGGCTTGAACTAGGGGACCTCAGGCCCTGAGCCCAGGACACAACCACTACACCACACAGCACACACACACACACAAGAATTTTGTGCATACAACAATTAACAGACTCACAACAGAATGATTCTTTATTATCTGCAACTTAGCTGAAGTCAATCTCTTGTAATTCTGTTCCTTCCATTGTTAGCATCACGGATCTTATTTCTCAGCATTTGCTGACAATGCTAAAATAAAAATGTCAATGGCTGTGGGTTAAGCGAGTTAGTAGTATGGCCGTGTATTCTGTTCATCTGCCGATGGCACACAATTTAATATCATCCAATGAGATTCACTTAACTTCCGCCCACTTACAGGTCACTCTGCTCTCTGGTGGGGGGAGTGGTCACGAGCCTGCCCATGCAGGCTATGTTGGTGTGGGCATGCTTACTGCAGCTGTGGCAGGAGCGGTGTTTGCCTCTCCTCCTCCAGGCAGTATTCTAGCAGCTCTCAAGGCCATCAGAAGTCCAGCTGGCACTCTTGTCATCATTAAGAACTATACTGGGGACAGGCTCAACTTCGGTATTGCAGTGGAGCGTGCTCATAGTGAGGGTGTGAAGGTGGAGATGGTAGTGGTGGGAGAGGACTGTGCACTGCCTGATACGGGCAAGGCTGCAGGGAGGCGTGGCTTGTGTGGCACTGTACTAGTTCATAAGGTAAGGTGTGGTACCACATGCTGGTGCGTGAGTCTCTTGTATGTAGTTATAGTATGGCGCTGTAACTTGTTCATGCGGTAGCCATGGATATGACAAATGCATAATAACTACACATTATGTTTGTTTGTCTTTAGATTGCTGGAGCTATGGCAGAGAAAGGCTGTTCTCTTGAGGAGATAGTGGAAGTAGCCAAGAGAGTTGCCAGTGGAATGGGTAAGGATCTATTAGCTAGAATCTGTGGCAGGAGGTTTGGTATAAAGTGAGGGAGATCTAGCAAATCAACGGAATGATCCAAGAGACTGTTATTTAGTTATTGCTCAGTCCAGAGCACTATAGTATTGCACTGCTTTCACTCTGTTAAACACTCCATGCTGGACTAGTCACCCACTAGTCTTTTTAAGTACATTCTTGTGAAGATCTTAGATTCTCCTTGATGTGGTAGGTACTATTATGCCACCATTTTCATTGTTGTGTGTTAAAGGTACTATGAGTGTGAGTCTGTCAGCATGCAGTGTTCCAGGACACCAACCATCCTTTACCTTATCCCAGGACGACATGGAACTAGGATTAGGTAAGGGGTCTTAATGTTCACTTGTCCTGTGTGTTCACTGGTCCATATATGCCAGGTATCCATGGCGAGGCAGGAGCTCAGAGGACCAAGGTAAACTAGCCACAATACAATATTTAGAATTCATCTTGTATTCCTCTCAAGTAGCTTCAACCTGCTAAGGAAGTAGTTCAGAGAATGGTGGACCAAATTACGTCTAAACAGGAAGGCTTTGGGTACTTTAATGTAGAACCTGGTAAGGTGTGGTTAACGATACAAATACTTATCCTAATGAAAAGATATGTTTGTGTGTTAGGAATGAGTGTAGCTCTGGTAGTGAATAATTTGGGAGGGACTTCTAATCTGGAACTACTGCTGGTCATGAATGAAGCCATCTCATATTTAGGTCAGTGGGTGGAGCTAAATACTCGAATATCAGACTACATGGGTGTGATTATGAAGGACATGTGGGTGTGGTTAGCGATAGGGGCGAGGAGATGTATTTACGTATGTATGTATGCATATATATGTATGTGTGTGTGTATGTAGTGGGTGTGAAGGTATATTTGTGTGTGTGTGTATGTAGTGGAGTGTGTGGGTGTGAAGGTATGTTTGTGTGTGTGTGTATGTAGTGGAGTGTGTGGGTGTGAAGGTATATTATGTGTGGGTGTGAAGGTATATTTGTGTGTGTGTGTGGGTGTATGTAGTGGAGTGTGTGGGTGTGAAGGTATGTTTGTGTGTGTAGATGTAGTGGGTGTGAAGGTATATTTGTGTGTGTGTGTGTAGTGGAGTGTGTAGGTGTGAAGGTATGTTTGTGTGTGTGTATATAATGGAGTGTGTGGGTGTGAAGGTATGTTTGTTTGTGTGTGTGTGGGTGTGAAGGTATATTTGTGTGTGTGGATGTAGTGGAGTGTGTGGGTGTGAAGGTATATTTGTGTGTGTGTATGTAGTGGAGTGTGTAGGTGTGAAGGTGGATAGAGTTGTGTTTGGTAGTTTGATGACGTCTCTGGAAATGGCCGGAGTGTCTCTCACTCTACTCAAACTGGAGCCAGGATGGGACCAGTACTTAGGTAAGGGATGTCTTAGCAGTAAATCAGGTATTTAGAACACATCATACTGTCTTGACATAATAACAATGCTCAGGAGAACTAATTTTGTGTGTGTGTGTGTGTGTGTGGTAGCTTACTGAAATTGCTTCAGCTAAAAAGAATGTGGTGATTGCCAATCTCCTATACCAGTTGATTACTAGTTACTGTGTATGGACACTCTAGCACTAATCTGTGTACCAGTTGATTACTAGTTACTGTGTATGGACACTCTAGCACTGATCTGTGTACCACTTGATTACTAGTTACTGTGTATGGACACTCTAGCACTGATCTGTGTACCAGTTGATTACTAGTTACTGTGTATAGACACTCTAGCACTGATCTGTGTACCAGTTGATTACTAGTTACTGTGTATGGACACTCTAGCACTAATCTGTGTACCAGTTGATTACTAGTTACTGTGTATGGACACTCTAGCACTGATCTGTGTACCAGTTGATTACTAGTTACTGTGTATGGACACTCTAGCACTGATCTGTGTACCAGTTGATTACTAGTTACTGTGTATGGACACTCTAGCACTGATCTGTGTACCAGTTGATTACTAGTTACTGTGTATGGACACTCTAACACTAATCTGTGTACCAGTTGATTACTAGTTACTGTGTATGGACACTCTAGCACTGATCTGTGTACCAGTTGATTACTAGTTACTGTGTATGGACACTCTAGCACTAATCTGTGTACCAGTTGATTACTAGTTACTGTGTATGGACACTCTAGCACTGATCTGTGTACCAGTTGATTACTAGTTACTGTGTAGGGACAACTCTAGCACTGATCGTGGTCCCAGTTGATTACTAGTACTGTGTCATGGACACTCTCGCACGGATCTGTGACCAGTTGAGCCTAGTTACTGTGTAATGACACTCTATCCGAATCTTGTACCAGTTATTACTAGTTTACTGTTGTATGGACACTCTAGCACTGATCTGTGTACCAGTTGATTACTAGTTACTGTGTATGGACACTCTAGCACTGATCTGTGTACCAGTTGATTACTAGTTACTGTGTATGGACACTCTAGCACTGATCTATGTACCAGTTGATTACTAGTTACTGTGTATGGACACTCTAGCACTGATCTGTGTACCAGTTGATTACTAGTTACTGTGTATGGACACACTAGCACTGGTCTGTGTACCAGTTGATTACTAGTTACTGTGTATGGACACTCTAGCACTGATCTGTGTACCAGTTGATTACTAGTTACTGTGTATGGACACTCTAGCACTGATCTGTGTACCAGTTGATTACTAGTTACTATGTATGGACACTCTAGCACTAATCTGTGTACCAGTTGATTACTAGTTACTGTGTATGGACACTCTAGCACTGATCTGTGTACCAGTTGATTACTAGTTACTGTGTATGGACACTCTAACACTAATCTGTGTACCAGTTGATTACTAGTTACTGTGTATGGACACTCTAGCACTGATCTGTGTACCAGTTGATTACTAGTTACTGTGTATGGACACTCTAGCACTGATCTGTGTACCAGTTGATTACTAGTTACTGTGTATGGACACTCTAACTGATCTATGTACCAGTTGATTACTAGTTACTGTGTATGGACACTCTAGCACTGATCTGTGTACCAGTTGATTACTAGTTACTGCGTATGGACACTCTAGCACTGATCTGTGTACCAGTTGATTACTAGTTGTCGTTGTTTTGTTGTTATTATTGTTGTTGTTGTTTTATTGTTGTTTTTTGTTGTTGTTGTTTTGTTTTGTTTGTTTTTTGTTTCTTCTTTAAGTGATGCTATTAGTTCCGCCTAGGTACTAGTGTTTGTGAGTAATGCCTCCTTTACCATGTGAGCTAATACTTTCTTGCAGTAGTTTTGTTTTATGCTGAGAATATAACCACATGCTAGAACTACAGGTATGTGACTGTGGCCCGTGCATGTTTAGCTTCTCTTATGAAGACTAAATTACATGCGTCAACTGTTTTAATTGCACGGCCATATTGATACCTGATTGCACGGCCATATTGATACCTGATTGCACGGCCATATTGATACCTGATTGCACGGCCATATTGATACCTGATTGCACGGCCATATTGATACCTGATTGCACGGCCATATTGATACCTGATTGCAAGGCCATATTGATACCTGATTGCACGGCCATATTGATACCTGATTGCACTGCCATGTTGATACCTGATTGCACGGCCATATTGATACCTGATTGCACGGCCATATTGATACCTGATTGCACTGCCATGTTGATACCTGATTGCACGGCCATATTGATACCTGATTGCACGGCCATATTGATACCTGATTGCACGGCCATATTGATACTGATTGCACGCCATATTGATACCTGATTGCACGGCCATATTGATACCTGATTGCACGGCCATATTGATACCTGATTGCACTGCCATGTTGATACCTGATTGCACGGCCATATTGATACCTGATTGCACGGCCATATTGATACCTGATTGCACGGCCATATTGATACATGATTGCACTGCCATATTGATACCTGATTGCACTGCCATGTTGATACCTGATTGCACGGCCATATTGATACCTGATTGCACTGCCATGTTGATACCTGATTGCACGGCCATATTGATACCTGATTGCAAGCTAGCCATTAGTGTTCAGAAGCTCTGAGAGTTCACATCTTTGGTGCTTCATGTTTAGAAGGACTCCTTATTTATGAATCAGTGTTAGCTTAGCGATTACTTACTTTGTTATGTTATTTGTTGTTGTTGTTGTCAGACTTGCAGACGACTGCCCCAGGCTGGCCGAGATCTAATTGTGGGAGTGGTGACAGTTACCTCAGACTGAACTCTGACTCTGTGTCAAGTGCAAACACTAACCCAGCTGAGCCTGTGGGCAGGGTCCCAGCCACACCTCTAGGTAAGCCAACACCCACTTACTAATGAAATATTGATTTCACTTGAAAGCACAGAGAAATGTTTTGTTTGGCCGATGAAATTTGACACCATTATACCCAGTTTTTCATCATACGCCCACTCACATGTAGGAGGTATGATCAATTCTACAGCCTGAAATTACTGTCTTAGCAATAGTGTCAGGTGTGAAGTTGATTGTGCTCCGCCTCCTTTATCATGTTTTATGCCAACCTTTATCCTAGTTTGTTTTTGTTGTTGTTTTTTTAGTGAAAATTGTTTAACTTTTAAAAAAATATTTTATATACCCCCAGGGCAAAAGCTGAGGGCATGTGTGGGTGGAGTGTGTGAGGCGTGGATTAAGGAGGAGGAGAAGTTGAACAGTCTAGACAGAGGTAGTGGAGATGGAGACTGTGGCTCTACTCTCAAGGCTGGAGCTATAGGTATACCTTGATACATGACCTCTGTGACCTCTGAGACCACTCCCACTTGTATTCCAGGGATTCAGAAATCTATGTCAACCATCGACTGGGACAATCCAAAGCACGTGCTACTATCACTAGCTGCTGCCGTGGAGACCCATATGGGAGGGACATCAGGAGCTGTAAGTTGTATCATGCAAACATTCAAGCCTCTAAATAGCAGCGTAATAGAGCTACCAGTATCCATGGTGACTTCATAGGGAGTAGTGGGGTTGTGGATGTACTTATTTACACATCATTCAGGCACGCTAAGCACAGTAAATAAACCTAGTACATTGAATACTTTAAATTGTCTCTACGTTTTGTTGAACAAGACACACAGTCATGTTTGAGATCTGCTGCCACACATTTGTATGTAACCTTCAGATTTCACATTATTGAGTGTTTCAAAAAATATAAACACACAACCTCCCCAAAAGACAGCTAAAGCAATATTTTCAAAGAGAACAAAAAAAAACATGGGCAACATCATCATCCTATTGACAAGGCGACTGTCATTAGTATTGTCCAGGCCACTGCTGAACAAGGCTCAGACCCCTGAAGCAACAACGCATGAACAGATCGATATCATTCACGCACGCACTTTCACGTAATTTTATATATTTCATCACTTTAGTTACCCGTTATTCAATAGTAGTTACAAACTACTGCTCATAACTGTGTAACTGCTCAGACTTCTTATAGTTAGCTAGGCTAGTCTAGCTAGTTATTTGGTGTTCCCATGGCACTATAACTACAGGTGGTCCTTCGTCAATTCCTCCTATTACTCTGTATGCCAAAATCAGCCAATTAACAAGGTGATTGGAGTTACTCCCGCTCAAGTATCAAAGGAGGGTAACTTCTATGGTAAAAAAAAATTTCTGCAAATGTGAAGAGTATTCTCATATAAACATGACCCAAAATTATAACTCGTACTCTTGTTGTGGGCGGAGCTTCATGATGATACAGATAAGGTTTCCTGTCTGCAGATAAGGTTTCCTGCCTGCAGATAAGGTTTCCTGCCTGCAGATAAGGTTTCCTGTCTGCAGATAAGGTTACCTGCCTAGGCTTATTAGGTTTGGAACTATAGTACTAAGAGTGACAACAGTCCTAGCTGAAGCATTTTATCCGAGTCACCATCTCCTGCAGATTTGCTGGTTTTGTTTGTGCTGGTTCATTCAAGAATAGATTAACTTCATGGTCAGAATTTTTTCCAGAATTCAAGAGATAAACCATACCTCAAGGTTTCTGAACAGCTATAGCTGCTGGGATTCCATGCACTTCTATGGCTTCCAGAGTCACTCTCTGTGCTGTCAAAATCCATAGTTCAACCATGAAAAACATAGACACATTTGTGTTAGTACAATACCACGCCCACAACAGGAAGTAAATTTTAAGGAAGTAAAATTGCTGTAAATAAATGGTGCTATTGTGAAATTGTTTTTTTTTTGTTTTTTGTTTTTTTGTTTTTTTTTGTTGTTGTTTTTGTTTTGTTTTGTTATATGAGTTTGGGCCAGCAACCATGGATAACAAATGAAACAACAATAGCCTTATTTTAAGCAGGCATGGATATTTTGGGGGAAACGCGGGGGAGCATTGCATGTGATGGAATTCACATTGAGATCAACAGTAGCCAACGAACATGTGACTGGCATAACTTACCTGTGAGCTAACCCACTGGCCAGCCTTCAGCTGGAAATGGGTGTGACCTAATCCACTGGCCAGCGGTCTGCTGGAAATGGGCGTGAGAGGCTAAACCCACTGGCCGACAACGAGCAGGTAACGGGCATCAGAGAAACCCGCTAGTCCACAGCGTGCCAGAAATGGGCATACCCCGTAATGCTATAGCAATAATACTGACTATGATTGTCAAAGCTCGGTAGCTTATCGAGCATGACAGTGTCACGGTGTATCAACAATAGGTACCAGAGCTCCCCGTAATGAATAGTCCAGCAAAAGCTGGATGATGCCTGTTAGGTAAATGGACAAAACTCTGGGTGGGTGGGTAAAGCAAGAGAAAGCAGTCAAGTGGCTGTGGTAGCTAAATGAGCAGCTGGAAATTATAGTACACGTGTTAGTGACTACACCTGCGCCAGATCTGCCGACTCACTGCCACCTTTGACCAGACTGGCTTGCCTATGGTTGACTACTTCACAAATGTAACATATTATTCCCTTACGCTAGCGATAAGCAGTTACAGTATAAGTTAGGTGTCTACCATAATTTTATACCTAACTTATATGATAATAGTGATTACCTGCTCCGTGATTGCCTAGGTTTATGATACCACCATAAATCACAATATGAGATGATTCCGGTGTTCTTTTTTTTTTTTCCCACCGCAGTTTCCCTTTAAATACCTATAATTCAAGTTGTTCTTTTAGACTACTTGTATAGCTTTGCTTTCACAACTGATTATCATTCCATTGATGGAATCATTAAGACCAAGTCATGGAACTTTACCAAGACTGACGAGTCCTATATTAGCCACACCTTACCAAAGCTCTCACTTTTTTTTATACACCAGTCAGGTACATATCTAGGAGCCCACTAAGCTACATGATTAATTTCACATTCTGAAGTAGCTGAGGTTGAATGTATTTAGAAACAGGAGAGCTTGAGTGGGTGATACTAACAGTTTTATTTTACATAAATAGTAGACAAGAACGTTTTAAAGTTATAACAGATACTCACTGAGGAAGATTATAGGGAAAGAATCTTTGCTGATACTTGAAGAGGATTTGACTGTGTCAATGAATATCATTACAGATCTACAACTTGTTTGTGAGTGCTGCTGCACGCGTGCTAGAGAGTCCATCAGAACCAGTGTCCTGGGCCACTGCCATGCAGCAAGGCATGGAGGCCATAATGAGGTAGGTGTTTACTTTAAACTGAGACAGTTTGTCTTCCAAATTGAGGGTAGAGAAATGATGGTAAATACTGACTAACTTCTGACCGAACTGTAATAGATGCTACTTATTGTGGTGCCTGGGCCTAAATCCTTAAATCACAGTTCTGCCACCAGTTGCCTAGTTACTTGCAGCTGCTGTGACTCTAGTTAAAGTATCCAAGATGCGAAACATTTTTTTTTATTTAAAGGAACAGGTAATTGCACTGGGGAACTTAACTTCTGGTATTCCTCAACTTCAAGGCTATACACTTATACTAGTATAAAACACTGTGTGTGTGTGTGTGTGTGTGTGTGTGTGTGTGTGTATTTGTAGATATGGAGGAGCTAAGGTTGGAGACAGAACAATGGTAAGGATGTATACCATGTAATGTACTGTGATGACCTTTAACCTTCCCGTGTAGTTGGATGCCATGGCTCCTGCACTGGAAGTGTTACTCACAAAACTCACTGATCCAAACTCTTGTCCATTGCACGTGCTACTAGAGGCTGTCAAGGTTGGTATGCTGTCTTATCAACTTAAATCATGATTATATGTTTTTGGTATATATGTGCAGGCAGCTGAGGAAGGCGTGGATCATACAGGTCATGTGACTGTGGCAGGTGCTGGTAGAGCCAGTTATGTCCATTCTAGTCAACTCACACAGCCCGACCCTGGGGCTCATGCAGTGGCTGTTGCCATGGCAGCCATACATGGACAACTGTCAGCATGATATCTAGCTGTGTGTATGTGTGATGTATGTGTGTGTTTTACCTATGTGTGATTATATATATATATATATTTTTTTTTTTTTATTTTTTTTTTTTTATGGAAATAGACTTTTTATATGTAATGTTGATCTCAAGTACTAAATTCATGATGAAAATAGTACTATAAAAACTATATCCTCAACTGCCATTGATTTTGCAAGGCACTACACTGGAATATTCTTTAACCTATTCGATGTAACCCCGATCATCTAATTGAATTCTAACTTGGCTGGTAACACCTCTTTCCTGACATCAAGAAGTTTTTGCTGCTGTCAAGTACACTTCTCCCTCATGGAGTTACACGTTTAGCCAAGTGCTTGAGAAGCATCAATGGTTGTAAATTGGAACACTCCAACACTAAAAGGCTGCTGTCGTGATCATACCAGGCTATCACAGTCTCGCACTGCAATGCAATTTCCACACCTCTCATGTATCCACACTGAAGTTTCTGTCAACATGTTTGCCCCACACAACAATTAGGACTACAATGCCTTTACTCTTAGCCGCTTCCTTCAAATTAATTTTCGGGACACGTACCTGTATCTACAAAATAAAACTGTTCATTTACATGTGATTTCAACAGACAACACTGAGTGCATCCTCAGTCGTTATTCAAAGCATGGAATGAAAGTGTAGTTACCAAGATGAAGCCCCAAGTTCAGAAGAACTGTCAGAAAGTATTTGAAGGAGAGAAAGTGAGCTTTCTTGGCTAGAAGCAATTAAGAAGAAGTGGCGTAATAGCATGAGTGATGAAGAACTTGGCAATAAAACTGAAGATTGCTCATTGGTTGAACAAGAGTTTCTTAACTTACATATTACTAAGCTTGAGCTATCATTTCCTATAGCATTCACTTTACTAGCACATAACAATCCCCAGCAAGTGATGAGGCTGGTTGAAACTCTTGTATCGCCCGCACAACCAGTACCGTATCCATCTGGATGCAAAGTCCAACTCCAGCTTCAAGAAAGCTTTCATTTATGTAGCAAAATGTTTGGGTAACATCCGCATAGCATCAAAGTTAATATCAGTGAAGTGGGGCCACAGATCCATCATGGAGTCTCTAATGCAATGTTATCATGAGTTAGAGCATGCCAGGAAGAAGCTTGCTGAGCAATTCAAGTGGAAGTATGTCATTAATTTAAGTGGTAAAGAATTGCCTCTCACTACCAATTACGAGATAGTGTCTCACTTCGCAAATCTAAATGGTACGTCCGAAGCTATCAATGTTCCATCAGATCATACAACCAAATGCTTAAGAAACAAGAGTATACCTTATCATAGTACTTATTATGAAGGTACCTTGTACACGGGTGTGTCCCATCAATTTATTCAATACCTACTCACTATCCTGAGGCTATCCATTTATTTAAATTTTTTTGTGATCTTCCAGAGGAACACTTCCTTTCTACAGTATATATGAGACCAGATGTTCCTGGTGGATTATATCCCAATTTGAAATGTTAGTTTATCATTCTTGGTGGATAACTACTTCTGGATGAGTGAATAGTTAAGAGAATTCTGAGGAAGATTAACTTTGGGGGAAATGCTCTGTTTCATAATAAGTATTTCATGGAGAGTGACCCTTTCATAATGGACTGCATGGAAGAATTCATAATAACAAAAAACAAGTTAGAGTTCCAAAACAGTTTGTAAAGACTTTATCTTTTACTCAGCATCAAACTAAACAAATCCTTTTCTTTCTTTTTTTTCTAACTTAAGGCTTAGTATTTGATAGTGTACAACATTTCATTTTTATTTTATTTTTATTACATTTCCTTTGTTAAAGCATTTGCTTAATTTATCATTTCACATTTCTTTCTCAGCCTTCTTTTACTAATTAGAGGTAATCTCTCTTTCACTGGCTTTTTTTTAACAGAGTAAAAAATTCCACAGCAAGTGCTTGTGCACCAAGCAAGTGGTCCTGGGTTTGATTCCCAATGACAACCCAACATTTTTCAAAAGAAAGAGGGAATACATCTAATTTAATTAATACTTGCTGCTTTTATAGATTCCACTAAATTTTATAATTCAGAAGGGAAAACTACAAAATCAACTCAAAAGAATAATTTATTGGCTGTTCTAATCAGGTATCAATTAGCTCGAGCAATGAAAACGATAGATGTAAATGCTGTCTTCATATGAGAAGCTAAACAGGCCAGCGACATTCACCGGTATTATATTATCAACGCGAAACTTCACTTCCCCACCTGGATAAAAACGTCCCAGCAAATAAAACTACAGCGTACAGCAAGGAATTTTTGCTCACGCAATTACGATGTGCCGGTAGGCGGCGTTACCGATAAAAGCTGACCTATACGAGGAGGTGAAGCTTCGCATTTTCTCAAAAGTCAATAAAGGTCGTTCTGAGTAAGTTCATACCTAAATTAAGGGTTAATTGTTAGTAATCTCCAAAAACAGAGTAACAGATAGACAGACAGACAAGTTCAACAGACAGGACAGCTACTATAACCCTCTCGCGCAAGCATGCGCGCTGAGGGTTAATCAACGTTTACATTATTCCATCGGACTTATTAAGTTAAAATTAAGTTTTTATGTTTCGCAGTTTAGTCTAATTAATGCTGAAACGATCAAATTAATATGAAAGGTGTGAAAGCGGGAGCAGAGTCAATGCGCCAAGTTCCCCTGCGTAGAGGTTTGGTAAAGGGTTTGTCTACGCGAGAACCTGCACGAAGATCTGCTTCGCAAACGGTAGCTCGAATTACATATGCGGACAACCCACTGAACGTTGTGCCACAAGTTCTCCTGAATATTGGGTTGCAATTTTCCTTGTAATAATGTCCTGTGCTTCTGGGTTGTTGCTAATGTATAGTAGAAGTAGTTTTGTACATGCATTTTTCGCCGCTATATAATGTATTGGCTCCTGTTAGGTGCAGGCCGAAAGCCGCTTGCACGCGCGTTTAAGTTCCTGGAAATCACGTGACAGTTTAGCAGGCGTGGCTCTAGGCTGCTGTGTGGTAATGGTCGCATATCAATATTCTGCACAACTTTAATAAATTTGTCCGGTAATGATCGTAACTTATAGCACGCGCGTTTAACGTGTGCGGTTCGCCTGGCCATATGGAATCAATGAAAATGAATGATATACAAGGTATGATTAGTTTAAATATAAGATAAATTACATTAAAAAATTTTTTTTTCATGGTAAAGTTTTAGGCAGGTGTGATTCTTGTTTTAAGTCCAAAAAAAGTACGAAGTATTGCGCATCCAGCACAGTCACCATGAACAGCAGGCAGCACCATGTTGTTCTTGCTTTGAACAGGCTCTCTCAGCCACTCACTGTCGCATAACACTTGGCCATCTGGAGGAAGGTGCATACTGGATGACGAGGAATCTGCAGAAAAGTGATAAAGTGCCATCATGTTACTTTGATTTGTCATCAGTTACCTTCACAACACACAATACTAACATTGAAACCGATCCCACATGCAGTATTTCCCATCTTGGGCCCCAGTGTCCCCAGGACTATGGTGAAGGTTTTTTACTGAATTACACTGCTGATAAGTGGGAGCTATGGAGAAAATGCTTTGAAAATCAAACAGGGGCCATTCTCAAGTTATCTACTAGTAGTAACAAAATCAAGGCATCTAACTGTGGAATGCTAAAGAAAGGGACAGACATCTTTACGTATAAAGTTAGCTGGAGGCAACAGTACACTTGTTTTCGAGGAGGGAACCCACGTCATAAAACTAACGCCTCTAAAAATCCAAGAAATGCCCCAGGATTTAGAATAAGTGGATGTCAAGCAACACTGAATGTCAGACTACTTAAGCTAGAACACACAGCTATTCTTAATATACATTTTCCTTTAGCAACAGCTCACAACGGGCATTCACTCAAGTCTCTTGCTGACATGCATGCATGCATACCAACCTCTCCCAGAGATAGCTGAAAGGATAGAATCCTTGGTTTGCAACAGCCATTTAAACCAAATCAGCCTAAAATTGTCACTCAAAGAATGGGTACACAGAGAGGTGATTCCAAAGCATATGAAAAATGGCATACTTGAGGAAATGCCCAATGAGTTTGATCGTCGCTACTACCCAACCACCCAGGACCTAAGAAATATAACAAAGGGAGTCATCAACAAAATCAGAAAAAACACTTTTGACCAAGATGCCCTTGAAATACTTTTACATGATGAAGTCAAAAGAGACAACCAGTTTCAATATTTCCTTCGAAAATACCAAGATTTTGAAGATAACGAAGTTGAAACGTAAGAACTAACACAATAAAGGAAACCCAGAATCTCATTTTCACCCCCCAATCAAACAGTTCCCTTTCCTGTACAAAAAGTTACTTCCTTCGCACTCACACCGTCAGTTTACTAATCACCTTGCCTAACAAATGCCTCCTCCCTCCTCATAGGCAAAATGTAACCCTATCTATAGCAAGACCTTTTCCCCACTACAAACTACCCACTTCCCATAACTTATGTGTTTACTCCTCCTACGCAAACACAGCAACACAAGTGCTATTTTTTTAAAATTATTTTTCATTTATTGTCTAATATAATAGGGTTAAATAGCTATATTGGAAATGGAAATATACACGAAATAACAACAACAACAAAATACTGTTTCTCTTAGGATGTTAAGAGTTTGCGGCCACATTTTTGACATCATCCATTAATAATGAAACAGTTTTAAGTTGTGGAAGTTCAAAGCTATTGCTAGGTGCCTCTAGTCCACTAATTAGATTGATTCCATAAGCAATTGAAGCATTCATAGTACTTAATCTGGGTTCCTTTCAGCTTTTCACCAAGGGGGGGGGAGAAATTAGATAATGTTAATTTTGAGGGGGCATACAAACAAACATTACATTCTAACAGGAAGGAGGATTTGGTAGAACTTGGAGTACTACCCTTCAGCTCACAAGAGAAAAATTTAAAACAAAATTACGTGTTTCATTAAGTTCATTACAATCAACAGACAGTACTAAATGCGACATGACATTTATGGGTATATAATACTTTATTTATGTGCATTATTTTCTCGCTTTCAACCCTTGAAAATATATATGTACCAGTATAATACATCTCTAAGTATGACATTCTTATGACTGTGTGTAACAGAAGCACTCCCGAGGACCTTTCACCTCCCGAGGATCTTTCACCACATAACTATTCAGCTACTGACCACAACAGCACCACCACAAGTAGTGTTGAAAATTCATTTCTCTTAGTTCTACAAACAAATAGCCAAAAGGATCATATGAAGAAGTATGGCAACAGCATAACACTAATGGATGCAATTTATCGCACAACTAAATACGGATTTCCTTGCTTTTTTCTGACCGTAAGAACATCCATTGGAACTGGCATGGTCATTGCAACCATCATTCCTCAACATGAGAATGAGGACATGATCACTGAAGGTCTCAGCATTCTCAAGCAATGGAATCCTGAGTGGTCACCTAAATATTCAATGACGGACAAGAGTGATGCTGAGCTTAATGCCATAAAAACAGTATTCCCATCAACCATTCGTCTTTTGTGCGATTTCCATCGAGCACAAGCCTGGGAAAGATGGGTGAATAAAGGCATGAAAGGCGTACAATATCAACACAGAAATGAAATTCTCGAACATCTTAAAAGTTTAGCGTATTCCTCATCAAGTAAGTTTTACATACAATGGTCAGAATTACATGTGATAGACAAACGTATTATCAAAAAACTAAGCAAACTAAATTCACAGCATACAGTTACCATCTGAAAATAGAGCAACAACTTGGTAATTTTTCATTAAAATCCATTTCCTAAATCTGATCACTAATTATTTAATCCCTCCACTGACAGATTTCTGACCAAAATATTTTTTTCCTCTTATTTTACAATACCACAATTCGGTAAAACAAAAATGTATACTATAGCTTCTGTCAAGAGCCTGCAATACAACCATTCTAAAGAGCAATTTATAATGACTACAGACAGTAGAACATGGTTAAAACAATCCGACTCACATATAACCCTTTCACCGGTAAATCTTTATCAGGCACAAGAAAAGTTATAACAAATCATAATAAATCAACAAAAGAGAAAATTACCTAGCAACTATGCTGCATACAGAAAATAAAGCTGGGGGAGAGGGGGGCAAAATGTAATTTTCGAGATTGTAGGGGGGGGGGGAGGGGGCAGGCAAGCTTTATGACACCTTTTGTGAATATTTTACCGTATCACACTTCTAATTCTAAGAATAGCAATTGCAAGAAAAAAGACGTGTGAGTAAAAAAGTTAATGTTTCAAATAACATGGAATACCTAAAAAAATCAGGGATATACACCATAGTGGCAGGACAAGCAAAGCTGTCAAGTAAGAACTATAATAATAATAATAACAATAATCATAATAATCATAATAATAATTATCATAATCATAATAATTATAATCATATAATCATAATCATAATCATCATCATCATAATAATAATATTGTTATTCAAGGATTTATACCAGATTTTTGGCTGGGGTAACTACAACAGGTGTACAAAAAAAAATTATTTAGGCTGAAATTTCAAACTTCCATTAAGTCAGACGCATCAGTTTGTGAACTTTTTACAAAAGCAAGCCATGAATGAGAAACAAGTTCAGAGCTAGATAACTAAATTTTATATCTATGTAATGCCAATATTTATACTGAATACAGAGACCCAGTTTGACGAAGTTCTTTGTATTATAAAGGCTCAGAATTGGTACAAAGACAATTTGAAACTTCAAAACTACCTGGATAATGAATGGCTCAGCTGCACTGAAGTAAGCAAGTTATGGAAGTATATATAGTCAGTATATGTGTCTGTTCATGAGAATAGCTTGTATTATGCAGCCCCAACATGTTATGCAGCCCCAACATGTTTTTCTAAGCTGCACTCGGTTGAGTGATAAGCTTCAACCGACACTGACATATTCATGGCACTAAACTATTCCTCTTAGGCTCTTTTAGTTAATCCTTTAACAATACTGATTAATTGGCTTCACCTGGATTTCCAGTGGATAATCACTATACATATGTGTACTATGTATATGCACTACCGTATAGCCGGAAATATTGACAAAGAATTTAATTTGGTGATGTGGCGGTTTTGGTCCTAATAAATAAATAGTCAACAATGTTCCTCTTGACGATTGAAGCTACCTGCTCTCAGTGTATAACCAAACTTAAATTCGTCTATAGCATCTCAATGGCAAATAGTAAAACATAAATCCCATCAATAATTCTGGCTATACGGTATGCAGGCTTTTGAAAAAAACAAAAACAAAAAACAAAAACAAAACAAAACGGAACGTATACAAATATTTTTTAAACACCATATGCAGTAGAAAGTCAGTTATTCGAACAATTGGGTCCGAGCAGCATGGAACACGCTCATTTTCAGTGCTGGTGCCAACTTACATGCTACTTAATAATTTGCTATATTATTAAGAAAAAAATAATGTGGCTGTATAACTGTTTTTTTAACTTGTCCGACATTCAGAGTGGTGGGGCTAAACCCTACCAGCTCTAGTGGTTGCTCTGGCTTTGCCAAGCCGGGTGGTGTCAGATAAGTGAAGTGCTCAGATTACTGAACAACATAATAAAAAGTTTAGTAGAGCACTACCTAAAGGATGCAATTTTATGCTCGCTCATGCTGCTAATATATTTTGAGTGTTTGGTTGACAGACCCTTTTAAATAACTGACAGTCAACTATTTGACTTTGTACTGTACAGTGAAACCTCTCTAATTCACACTCCAAACTTTAGAGCAACTCTATTATTTAGGCAGCTAAAGCAGGGTAAATGAGTGGGTGATTTAAGCATTTAGTGACCCTTCCCAACAAAATTATTTTAAAAACAATATTGATTTAATGAGATACAGGCACTATCAGATGCAGGCATCCTTTGGTCCCAAAGAGCCCAAATAAAAACAACTATTATATGAACATTATTGTATATGCCCATACCGAAGAACACAATATGATAGGATAATTAATGAAAATGTGTGTAAATGTTCTTTGTGTTTAGCTATGGCCCACTATTGCCGGCAAAGCTTTCATAATCAAGTGGACACCAATAATATCACAGAAGCATTTAACAATGTGCTACGACGAAGGTACCTTCCACTTCGACAAGATACAACCGTGCATGCATTTGTGCAAATTCTGACTGAGGTCGCATTCCCTGAACTAGAGAGCAACTACGTGCAGTCCATCATTAAACAGACTCAAGCCTATCGTAAACCACGTTATGACATACCGTTGTATTTAGAAGGAAGACCTAACAAAATACAGAGCCTCTGCATGCTCAATATTGAACGAGCAAAACTTATCACCAAAAAAGATATTCATGAAGTTCAAAGAGGAATATTTGAAATCAAGTCAAAAGGCACAAATATATGGAGCATAAATGTCACAAGTGGGAAGTGTACTTGTCCGGCATTTGAGTCGAGTCACACTCCATGCAAACATTTCTTCGCAATATTTCACCACTACCCATCATGGAGTTGGAACGACTTGCCCGCAAGTTTGACAGAATCTAATCACATGGTTCTTGACACCATTAGTGAACCACCCACTAATGATATCAGCACTAACTCGCCACTAGTCACAGTTACCACCAATAGTAACAGTCAAGAGCTGCCTGGAAAAACTAAGACAACCGCCAATGTGATATACAGGCTACAAAAAAATATTGAGGAGACAGTGGCCAGATGTCGAACACTAGCTTTTTTTACTAGCGATGTTACAGCTCTTGAAAATGCGTTAGCACACTGTGAAGCAGCCAGAAATACACTAGCAACATCAGCAACATCAACACAAGACAACCTTCCTCCAATTATTACTGCAATTGAAAAGGCTGGAGTGGAAGATTTCAAGAAAACTAGTAAACACTTTCACCGAACCAGTATTAAACACCAAGCATCCACTAGGAAAGTCCGAACAACAACTGGTAGGGCAAAGGTCATGAAAGAACCATTACTAAAGGGATGCAATACTATAGTTGGCCGACCTAAACTCAAGAAGAAAAAAAATTAGAAAAAAATGCTTTCCAAGACAAATATCACAGATAAACAGAGAAAAATTCATAAAAGCAACAAGAGTGTTACGAAAAGGTACGTGAATTCAGTACAAACATTGCTTCAACCCCCAGGGTAATTATTTTTTACCTACGTATGTTTGTTGGGCAGATTAAAAAAAATAATGAGAATATTTAGCATCTAACAAACAAATGAGACATGCTAACTAATAATTAACAAGGTTTTACATTTTGCCACCTAAAATTTTGGACGTCACTCAGGTTCAACAAATTGTTACATAAGATTTCTCAATGGCTCCACTCAGCTAGTTAAATCTATATTTTTAATTAATTTTTTTTCTTCGAAAAATGATTACTTCAAAACAGTGATAAGAAGGAATTTTAGAGTGCCTCATACTCAATTTCTGTAACAATATTATTGCAGCACGACAGACAGCTATTCAGCAAACTTCTACACACAAAGTAACTGCATCAGAGTTAATGGAGGTAATTATATAAAAAAAAAGAATATGTATATCACAAAGAGATGTAATATATTTTATCCCTCACACTATCTCATATACTCACTTCACTTGTAGGGACTGACCAGACCATTCTCTCGCTTTGTAAAGCTGGATCCCACCATCTCTGATCTTTCAATTCCAGAACTAAAGAAGAGAATACAAGATGAGCAGATAAGAAAGAGTATGAAAAAGGGCCAAATAAATTAAATATGGTTTCTGCCCAGTGGGAAGAATGGGACATGGAAAAAGCCAATGTGATTTTTTTTTTGATTACTCAAACATGCTTCGTTATTCATAGCCAGTATGAAATGTCCCAACAATACATGAACTACCTTATAGCTCAAGCAACTATTTGTGCAGCGATTGGTAATAATATTAGAATGTTGAAAGTCAATTGACATCAATATACGTAGTAATAAACTTATGTAAATTACCACGTCGAGGAAAACTAGATGTTTTTTTTTTTTTGTTAATGGCATTATGAAACCTCACTCATTGGGCATTAAATAAATCCAAATAAATACTTTAGCAAGTCATATTAACTGTTTAGAATTGCACTTATTAATGCAAAATGAAAGCAGAAAACATTAAAATTATTAAAATTTTCAAAAAAAACAACAAGTGATAATTGTTATTAACTTGTGTCAACATACTTACACATATCTTTATACACTTCAGGTAATGCAACAAGGAAACAAAGTGGTGTCTCGTCATGTGATTGTGCTGGATGTACTAAACAAAACTGCGACAAATGTAAGATGTGTTTGGACATGCCGAAATTTGGTGGCAAGGGTAAAAAGAAACAGAAGTGTTTGCTAAGGAGATATGAATTGTCCACTAATGCAGCAATCGTGTGCACTAAACAAGACATTGAAACACTTCTTCCCTCCAGGTGGCTCAATGATAGGGTAAGTAATACAAAACAATGTGGTGTGCTTTATTAACAATATTCAGAACTATGCCCATTTATAGATGACAGTGTAATGGCAAGCAAACACGTTACATAATAAGTTGGTGTGCAGATAAATAGTAGCATAGGAAAAGAGTTTGGCTAGCCAAACAAAATATTAATTTATGGGATGTATTGGTGCACCGGAATTAGGTCCAAATTTGTAAACACATCTGTATTTTTCTAACAGATTATAGATCGTTACTTCAAGCTACTCATTGACACATACAACACTGAGAATGAGGGCTACATACATGCTTTTAGCTGCCACTTCTACACAAAAATGGCAAATGTGGGATTCAATAAAATGAGTAGATGGACCAAGGAAGTAAGTTCAATGTCACAAATTAATAAACAGTTGTTTTTTGGTAGTTGCTCTTTTTTTTTTTCTTTTTTTTATTTAAATAACTCAATGTAGGTTGACTTATTCCATGCACAAATGGTACTAATTCCCATTCACCTTGGTGCTCACTGGGCAGTTGTTTTTGTTAATCCTGGATCAGATACTATTGAATATTACGACTCCATGCAACAAGAAAATGGAAAATGCTTATGCCTCATCAGGTAAATACTCTCTCTCTCTCTGGCTTTAAGCTGCATGCACATGTAATGACTGTTATATAGAAGCTTCTTGAACTGGGAAGAAAGTGAAGATGATGCAATAAAATCACGGTCATGGAATGTATCATCAGTGAAGGTAATGTTACAACAGATATTAATAGTATGTCATCACATCATAACTTTTATACAGCAGGGAATACCACAACAAATGAACAGTTACGACTGTGGAGTATTCGTGTGCATGGTAAGTAAATGTTATAGTATCAAGAAAGTGTCACAAACTCCTGTATTTGCAGTATGCTAGATGCAAAGTACTGAAAACACCTATGCTATTTTCTCAAGTAAGATCATCGTCAACCTCATGTTGATTAATATTATTTTATGAATATTTCTAGGTACATATGCCAGCAATCCGGACACATATACAGCAAGAGATATCACATGGAAATTTAATCACTTTACAATTGCATTAAACTTGACACAAGCCATTCTGTCAAAATTAGTTTTAGTGCTATTGTTTTGTACTTTACTCAGTCTTGTCACTACACAGTATATGCCCTAGTTTAATCCAACACATTTGTGATTTTTTTTTTATTCCTTTCATGTACACAACACTTGACATACCTAAGCGTAGACACGTCACTGACAGGCACAAGCCGCTAACACACACTCCGCTCGTTGTAGTGACTCCGCCATCCCACCACAGCCTCTTCTCTCCAGATCGATAAGACGCACAGCTTAAATTCAAGTCTCGTGAGTGAAAATAGGGGAATCCCAACATTTAAATTGATACAATGACATCACTCTGCAAAGACCACGCGCGCGCTAAGCGGCTTTCGGCCTGCACCTAACAAGAGCCTAATGGGCTCATGAAATTACACTCTGGATATGTTGGTAAAGTGTAGGTGACTATTACAGGTGCTGCATACTGATAAATGAACAGGTTTCAATGGAATGAGTAAGAAGCTATTGAATGGAGTAGAGGGTGCTGTTGATGAGGCTCTCGAGGGCTTAGTCAGGGCTTGTCCCAGTCTCCATCTGCTACCACAACACAGAGTTACAGTAAGAGCTGATGTGCAAGAAGTGGTAGCCTCAGGCAAGGTCAGGAAAACAACAGTCACAATTAGAATAGCTAATTACTGTCTCCAGGTAGCAAACATCTTATAATGCAATTAATGTGTCGGCTTCTTCCAGGTGACATTGCTATCTGGTGGGGGGAGTGGTCACGAGCCTGCACAAGCAGGCTATGTTGGTGTGGGCATGCTCACTGCAGCAGTGTCTGGTGCAGTGTTTGCCTCTCCTCCTCCAGGCAGTATTCTAGCAGCTCTCAAGTCCATCAGAAGTCCAGCTGGCACTCTACTTATAGTCACCAACTATACTGGGGACAGGCTCAACTTCGGTATTGCAGTGGAGCGTGCTCGTTATAAGGGTGTGAAGGTGGAGATGGTAGTGGTGGGAGAGGACTGTGCACTACCTGATACGGGCAAGGCCACAGGGAGGCGTGGCTTGTGTGGCACTATACTAGTTCATAAGGTAAAGCTCAGCATTTAGCGTTGATCGGCACAATATCATGTGGCAATACATACACTGGGTCAGTTGTGAGCTGATTCCTTGAAACAGAGCAAAAGGCTTGAGTTTCTTTAAAGGTTTATAACGGCTGAGTGCCACACACTTGTGTATATAGTATACATCTTTTCAAATGTTATAGCAGACCTCAAACTGTGTGTGCTGGTTTATCCAGGAGTGTCTTTGTAATATCATGTGATTGATTGACTTGTTTAAACTATAAGGAATTTCTGGTTGTTTATCTGCCATCACATCACATGAGTTAATGTCATCCACGGCCTGCACTTGTAAGTTCTGACTTCATATTAGTTATCAGTGTTTGTAACATCATGTGAACATGTGGATTTCCCGGCCATGTTCCTCCACCCATCCTGGGCCTAGAGTATAATACAACTAACTCACTGGATGTGTACATTCTGAATAAATACACTGATACATTATAAGTTCCAGCAATAGATTGTATGTGCTACTTCACTGTAGTGATTATAAAGACGAGCTATGCCTGGTAGTTCTTCCTTTCTAGAACTAATTACCACGATGTTTTACTTGTGATATTAGATAGCTGGTGCAATGGCGGAGAAAGGTCACTGCCTTGAAGAGATAGTGGGTGTGGCTAAGAGAGTGGCCAGTAGAATGGGTAAGGAGATGGTGTGTACGTACAATACATAATATTGTGGTTGAGTTGATATTTTTGGTAGTGCTGATCCATTATTACATGTTGTGACTGTCTATCTATAGCTACATGCTAGACAGTTACTGAATGTGTTTATGCTATGTGTACATCCTGCACCGACTATATCTAAGGCAGCAATTTACAGTCAGTTCGCCAATGCACCGGAAGTTCGTAGACCGCCGTACATTTTTATTTGCGTCTGCCGACGACCTTTTTAGAGTCATGAATTATTCATGATGTAACAAAACTGCTTATTATTTGTTACCATGGGGGGTAAGAATTGGGAAATTGTATTCATGTTATAATTTGATGTTTATTATAGCTAATTATAAAAAAAAAATGCTTATAAAGTTATGAATATACCTATGAATTGATGATATACCGCTTCATCTAAATCTCGTCCGAAAAACTTTGCTGCAGTAGGTATTAAGCTCTGCTTTTAAAAACAACTTTATTAGGTCCTCCACTTTAGCATATTCAAAAATGATGCTGTACCCATTTGGCCACGGTTAGTTATTCATACCACCACCGCACGTGGTTAATGTAATAGCTTCTGGTAGTGGTGAAGCTTGAGGCAGGAAGTTTAGCTACTCTGGTTGATGTTTAAGGCAGGAAGGGAATTTGTAGTTTCAGCTTGACACAAGACTGCATTAGGTAAGAGAAAAAGCATAACCTCTGGAAGCAATACATAATATATAAATTAACTTAAAATTACGCATAACATTGTTACAAAAAAGCTAAATATAGCTTCAAATATGCATAAATTAATTAATTATGTAATGAAATTATAATGTAGTCCAATATCATGGCGGAGAGAAGCAGGCGCAGACTGTCATATTCATCAGTGTCAACGGGTGAACAAGGTGAAGTCTGTGGTCTGTGTAGTAGGGCTAGTATCCGTACTTCCAAGTATCCAAGTTGGACAGATAAATCCTCCCAGCAGTGTGTCCAGTCATTGGGAGTTGATGCACAGAGTCCAGTCTGCCGTGCTTGTAGAGATGATGTATCTCGGTTAGTAAAAAACTCTGCATTCACACCAAGATGGGAAAAGGAAAAACAATATGAAACATGTGTAATTCAATCTTGTAATGGCAAAGACCTTCACTATTCCCATACCATAACTAGAGATGAGCTCATTGCATTTGGATTGGATATCCCTGATGTAATACCAACACCATTTCCCCTGTGCAAGCACCATTATTATACGGTGAAAAAAAAAATAGCAAAACCGCAAACCCACTGTCCAATGTGCAACATTAGTGTAAGAAATATTCATGTACGATCTTGTCCCAACAGTGACTTGATCAATAAGATCCTTCTTCAGCAAACAGGTTTTGAGGGAAATCTTTCAAACAGTTCTAAAGTATGTTTCTCTTGCTATAAGTGCCAACTAGAACTTCTTAAAGAAACTCAGCTGTCTAGTACAGACTCAGACTTGTCCCACCTGATAGCTACCTTAAACAGCAAACAAGTACCACTAAAGTGTGCCTCCACAGATGTCATTGACACTGCTATGCACTATACATCTATTTTTGTGGCAGAAATATTACTACAGGGGGAAAGCCTACTTTTGCCAATGGTACATACTTTTTTTGATAAAAAAGTCCAAGAGCTAGTTGGGAAGCACAACATAAATATTGATGAAATAAATGTTTCGGTTACGTCTAGGTGGATCCTCAGCAATCTCACCATTTCACTAGCCCACCATCTTAGCTGTGCATGCAAGGTAAAGAAGCATGGCACCATTTTGTACCGAACTAATGGTGATATTCTTCTTGCCCTTAGCAAAGCTTTGCACAAACAAAAGAATTGCAGCACTGAGGAAAATCCTACCATAGCTACTACTGAGGAGCTAAGCAATGACAGCGTACTTCTTGACAAGGCTGCTGAATGTTTAAATAAAAGCTTTCAAACTCAGATACGTAAGTATTTACTGGAAGACAAGGTAGCTCCCTTTCAATTTGACCAGTTAAACATTGACAACTGTATAGCAGACCTAAATCCGACCATTTGGAGATTCATATGTGGAGTAACTCAATCATGGTCACAATCTAGCGGGCGTTCTAAAGTATGTGACACTACTACACATGAATACCATGTGAAGAAACTACGCCGCTTCACTTGTATGTGCACATTAAAGTATTGTATTGATGACCGATGCTATTTACCACTACACTGCATAATTACTGACTTAATTGAAAGCTGTGGGGGATCTACCAAATTGATTAGATACCTAAATAGGCTCGGAATTTGTTCTTCCCTCGATACATTGTCAAGAGTAATTCAACAACATGTAAAAATGAGGGAACACAAAGGCCCTGAGCAGGAACTACGTTCATCTGCAATGATCATTGTATCTGCAGACAACATAGACTTTTTGCACAAATATGCACACAACTTTTGTGGAAGGCAGTCTACGAGTTGGCACGGAACAACAGTTCAGATTGTACAACCACGGCCAAGCTTACCATTGGTATGTCCCTCAGACATAACTAGTACAACACCCAGGCCAGTAGTGGATGAAGTGGAAAGCTTGACTAGTTCATTTCAGTTGGTCACGCCCTCCAGTGGTAGTACAACTGGTCCATTGTGTCCTCTGGAAAACACTACAAAAACAGTGAACAAGGTTCTCACACAGGGAACAAAGAGAGGCAAGCCATCACCATACCCTTCCCCAAACAAATCATGCAGGTCCCCAGTCCCAAAAATTCAGAGAAGGGCACGATCTGGTGCTGAAAGTGCATGCATTCATGTGAACTTAGCTACAGAGTTAGCAAATGAGAGTACAAGTGTTCAAAGTTTAGCTTTATCAGCTTGGAGACATTTGGAAATGTCCTCATTTGAAGTTTCTTCAAAAGAAATGAAATCAGTGGAAAAACTACAAGAAAGTTTGTGTACGTACCAGCTGACTAAACAAGTGTTTAATCAGTATGAAAAAGGTGATAAATCGGAGGTTCTTTTAGATTTACATCAATTTTTGATTTCACACCCATCATCTTCACAAGAAAAATCTGAAGTTGTGTATTTACAAGCACTAGATGCAATTGCAGATCGTAAAGACACTCTGATTCTTGTTCTAAACGATTTACATGCTCGTTTCATAAAAACAAACAAATGAAACACCTATTAGTTGAAGGTGATGCGAAACTGTATGATGTGTTACAATCCCTCAAATTTGAATATGGTGTTGAATATTCTTGGCTGATCCCAATGCTTGGTGATTGGCATCTTCTAAAAAATTATCAAATAGCTTTAATGAAGCCGTACTTTGAAGCAGGACTAAAGGAGCTAGCCCGAGTATCAGGATACCCTGTAGCCGCTATTCAAACTTGTGGGCAATTTAAAAGGACACACAGATTTTTGCTGGAGGCTTGGGAATCCCTATTTCAGGTTATGATCAAGAAATACTTCCAATTTCATCATGATGATGAATGTCCAGATTTATATAATGAGGAGATTCTTGCTGCTGCTAAAACTGCTATACAAAAGGCCAGTAGCAGTGATCAAGCTTTAGTTGACTTACAATCTTCCCTGGAGCGTCTAACTTTTAAGAAGGAATTTCGTATTTTTCTTGATAAAATGTCAGAAACAAACTTAACATGGAAATTTTGGTCCCAGTTTGTTATGAAGGATTGTTTAGCTTATATCAGTCTGTATGCGGCAATAAGAAATGGGAATTGGGATTTGAGGAATGCTAGTATCAAATTAATGGCTCCCATATTTTCCGCTTTTGACCACTTTACATACAAAAAACTAATAGCACAGAATCTAGCAGATATGCTTACCCTACCACAATATATACTTAATGGTTTGCAACAAGGATGTTTCACAGTTAGTCTAACTGGACAACCAGGGCACTCTGTTGCTATTGATGAAGCACATGAAATGGCCATTAATAAGGATGTAAAGACTTGTGTTACAAGACCATCACCCGAATATATCAATCGTGTAGTGAACTACTTACCTCAGCGAGCCAAAATTCTTCAAAATTTAGACTTTCAGTTATTTCCTGGAAAGGAAGAGAAAAAAAATGAAAACAGTATTTTAACTACCAAACTTCCTACCCAAAAAATAGCAAAGAATATTGAAGAACAACAAAAGGCCATAGAAGCCTCAGATCTACTAACCCTTTCCGAGCACACTGGCTTAAAAAATCCATTATGTAAACGTAACCCCACTCCAGAACAAATACATGACTTATTGAATTTTCGTGAGATAGGTCAACAGGAATTTAACAAGTACATACAGTATAACATAACAGGGAAAGCCAGTGTCCATCCAGCTCAAAGAAAACAAAAACTTTGCACTTTTGCGGACAAAAAAGTGAACAAAAGAAGAATGACTCAGTTACAGAGAGATATAAAACTAGTACAAAAATGTTTACACAAAAAACTTCTGTGGTCAAAAGTATCCCAGCAACCAGTGACATCTGTATCCGAACAATTTATAGCCCTACCTCTGGCTCTATGTGACAATGAAGGATTACCGCTGAAAGGACAGAAACATTTTGCAACCACAATTTTTGAAAAGCGCTATAAAAGTCAAGTATTTTTAAATGCTCTTCCTTCAGGGTGGATACCAGACTGCTGTATTCTAGAGGGTATGTTCATGATAAACACTTCACCAATAGGAACACATAAATCGTTTTGTGACTATGGTGACTTCCTGTTCGTTAGATTTATTGCACCACAGTGGCTAAGGGGTTCAAAAGAAGTTCATTTAATATTTGACAATCCCGGGCGTATTCCTGAGACACCCAAACAATTTGAACGATCGAGACGCGATGATAGTGCCACTGTGATTTCAAACCATTTGTGTCCTGAAATTACAAACGACACACAGATCCCTTCGAAGTGGAGAGAGGATTTCATTAACTGTAGAAAGTGCAAAAGAAAATTGGTACTATATTTGACTAATCATTTCTTGCAAACATCAGGGGAAAAAATGCCACCTGGAAAAATACTCTTGGTTGCTGGAGGATTCTGTGGCAGTATTGAGGACACAGCATGGGCCGTTACCAGAGACCGACAACCATATCCTAACCCATTATATACATGTAACAGTGAGGAAACTGACACAAGGATGTGGCTACATGTGAAACAGACTGAACAGTCAAACATTCTCATTATGTCACCTGACACAGATTGCTATCACATTGGAATGCCACTGAATCATGGTTCACTAAAAGATGTAATTGTTCAACTAAATAAATACACATCAAAGGAGATAAAATTCCTACACCTGCCAGCACTGTTACAAGCCATTGGAGAAGACCCAGACTTATCATTGATTCCCAGTATTCTACTCCCACAAGTGTTGTCCACACTATTTGTAGTAACTGGATGTGACTACACGTCCTTTTTTAGCAGAATTGGAAAAACCACTTTCTATCGCTATTTTTTCCACCATGCAGAATTTATTACGAGTGGCCGTTTACCAGGTACACTCGCTGACATAGGTTTGAGGGACAATGTTTTTGAAATGGGCTTTCTTTCTTTCCTGAGACTAGTAGGAGTCACCTACTTCAAAAAAAACAATTCTGGGTTCTCTCAAGCAACCCCAGAAGCCCACTTTCATAGTTTTTTCAATAATCATCAAACACCTCTGTGTCACCATAAACTATGGATAGACAACATGAGAGTGATTATTGGAGATAGATGTCATTTTGAAAATGAAATGATGCCCTCTCTAGATGCTTTGCACAGACACTGGAAGAGAACATGTTGGGTACTTGACATGTGGAGTCAAGCGAACAAAAACAATATGCAGCTACTACCAATGTCTGTGTATGGGTGGAAAATCCACAATAATTCACTCACCATTGACTGGGATAGTCCAGCAAATGTAGCCGCTGTTGACGCCAGAGTTACAGGTTTGTTGAAGGGCTGCAAGTGTAAAGCTGGATGTAGCACCAAGAGATGCAGCTGTAGGAACAAAGGTAGAAACTGTTCCATTGGGTGTGACTGTATTAACTGTACAAACACACAGATGAAGGAGAATGACGAGTTGTTAGACATTGTTGTTGATGAATACCTGACAGAAGTGACTAGAGAATCCTCGGATGTACCAGATGAAGCCAATGACATCTCGGATTGGGTGTTTGGTTCTGAAGAACTAGAATATGAAGAAGAAATTGACGAAGACCAATCAATTTCAATATAGCATAGTCAGTTTTATCTACTTTGTTTTCAGTTTGTCAGGCCTGCATTTTCACAATATTTTCTCATTTTTATTTAGTATTTATAATAAAAAATTTACTTACTTTCACTAAAAATTAAGTATGAACTTGTTCTTGCCAAAGCTTAGGGGTATTAACATGATTTAAAGTTTCTAACTACACCCAGTAATAGACTGCTTTTCGGTTTACAATTTGTGGTACAAAACAAAAATCACAAACAACCTGAAAAATGTACCAATAATTCCATCCACACTTGCTATACAGGAGTGATTAAGAGTCCGTTGACAATTTAGGTGAGGCTGGACATCATGATTGGTTCTGAAGGACTAGACAAAGAAAATAATGTGAGCAAAAAAAAATTAAATTCTCCATAGACATATTTCACTTGTTGCTACATGTCCTATTGGAATCGTCCGATCTTCATTGTTGCACAACATATTAACCTTATTATTATTGAAAACTGTCAACAAAGACTTAATTTTGTAAAATATGAAAAATGGACTTGTTCCCATAATCATTTAGCTGTACATGCCTCGTAGTAAGTCGGTGATTAAATGACTTCACACTTGTAGGTACAAAACAATCACAGGCTAACCGCCCACAAATTACGATATTCAAAAATTAATTCTTTCTACAAGTTCACTAACCTTACCTGAACAATTCCCCAAAGTCTCGAAGTAATACTGCAGCCAGTTCAGAAGATAAAGCTCTAACTAGCTGACCTCGACCACACCCGGAACTAACCCCATTTTCTGTTTACATTCTGGCGCTTTGTGCAAATAAAATCACGTGAGCCCTACGTTGGCGAACTGGCTGTTTAAGCTTTGCTATGAAAGCAACATCTAACTGATAGATAATCTTCTTTTTTTTTTTTTTTTTTTTTTTTTTTAAGAAATTTCTGCAAGAATTGTTGGCTAGAAGTGTGAGATTTACACTGCAGTGAGCTGGAGTAGTTTAGAGCCAGATTGTATTTCTTTTTACTCTCTGAGTATTAGTGACTTATATCACCAGGTTAAGGCTAGTTACTTCTATGTAGTTAGTGTTAGTGATTTATATCACCAGGTTAAGGCTAGTTACTTCTATGTAGTTAGTGTTAGTGATTTATATCACCAGGTTAAGGCTAGTTATTTCTATGTAGTTAGTGTTAGTGATTTATATCACCAGGTTAAGGCTAGTTACTTCTATGTAGTTAGTATTAGTGACTTATATCACCAGGTTAAGGCTAGTTACTTCTATGTAGTTAGTGTTAGTGACTTCCTAGTTACTATATATAAATGCAAGCTAGTGAGCATGTCCGTGCTGGCAGCTGTTTGTACGGGGGCTCAGCTTATGCCACCATTTTCATTGTTGTGTGTTAAAGGTACTATGAGTGTGAGTCTGTCAGCATGCAGTGTTCCAGGACACCAACCATCCTTTACCTTATCCCAGGACGACATGGAACTAGGATTAGGTAAGGGGTCTTAATGTTCACTTGTCCTGTGTGTTCACTGGTCACTGGTCCATATATGCCAGGTATCCATGGCGAGGCAGGAGCTCAGAGGACCAAGGTAAACTAGCCACAATACAATATTTAGAATTCATCTTGTATTCCTCTCAAGTAGCTTCAACCTGCTAAGGAAGTAGTTCAGAGAATGGTGGACCAAATTACGTCTAAACAGGAAGGCTTTGGGTACTTTAATGTAGAACCTGGTAAGGTGTGGTTAACGATACAAATACTTATCCTAATGAAAAGATATGTTTGTGTGTTAGGAATGAGTGTAGCTCTGGTAGTGAATAATTTGGGAGGTACTTCTAATCTGGAACTACTGCTGGTCATGAAGGAAGCCATCTCATATTTAGGTCAGTGGGTGGAGTTTTCTATCGTATTGGGTAATAATATATTGACAGTCTGGGTTGGTAGTATATTTTGTTGTTTGTTTGTTTGTTTGTTTCAACAACTGGTAATTTTGTTATCACTGACAGTAATTATTGAACTGTGCTAGCACCCGGCTCACTGTTACATTAGTGATGTCCGAGGTTGCCTTTAAAATACCATTACCGTCCGTCCTATCCCACTGTCCCATGTAGGACAGGTGGGATAGTCCTATGGAATACCATGTGTCCCACTGACACACTCTATCGTCCCATGTAGGACAGGTGGGATAGTCCTATGGAATCCCATGTGTCCCAATGACATACTCTATCCTATGTGTCCGTCCTATCCCACTGTCCCATGTAGAACAGGTGGGATAGTCCTATGGAATCCCATGTGTCCCACTGACACACTCTATCCTATGTGTCCATCCTATCCCACTGTCCCATGTAGGACAGGTAGGATAGTCCTATGGAATCCCATGTGTCCCACTGACATACTCTATCCTATGTGTCCGTCCTATCCCACTGTCCCATGTAGGACAGGTGGGATAGTCCTATGGAATCCCATGTGTCCCATTGACACACTCTATCCTATGTGTCCATCCTATCTCACTGTCCCATGTAGGACAGGTCCTATGGAATCCCATGTGTCCCACTGACACACTCTATCCTATGTGTCCGTCCTATCCCACTGTCCCATGTAGGACAGGTGGGATAGTCCTATGGAATTCCATGTGTCCCACTGACACACTCTCCTATGTGTCTGTCCTATCCCACTGTCCCATGTAGGACAGGTGGGATAGTCCTATCCTATGGAATCCCATGTGTCCCACTGACGCACTCTATCCTATGTGTCCGTCCTATCCCACTGTCCCATGTAGGACAGGTGGGATAGTCCTATGGAATCCCATGTGTCCCACTGACGCACTCTATCCTATGTGTCCGTCTTATCCCACTGTCCCATGTAGGACAGGTGGGATAGTCCTATGGAATCCCATGTGTCCCACTAACACAATCCCAGTCATACATATAGTGTATTGCATCTCTGTAATAGTGAGATGAGTATAAGTAAATGAGGGATTTTTTTTGTTGAGCTGTAACTAATTAGTAAGTCATTTCTGTCTACGATTATGCAAGTCACAAATATACAAGATAAAAAATAAAAAATGAGCTTTGCTCATATGCTGGCATAACGGGATAGCCAAGAAAATGTTTGCTCGCATATTTCAGTATCCACCTAATAAAATACATGTACATTAAAATTGAAATGACGCATACTTATCATACATTACCTCATCTAAATCTTCAAAACTGTATGGATTGCAATGTTGTGCACACCAAGGGTCTTTGTGACCTTTAAAATGTAGTTTATCAATTACTAGTCTCATCTCAGAGATTCTTCTGGCAGTATCTGCGCTGTGCACCTTACTGCATCCGTGGCATACTTTTTTAGATGACACCCATCATCATAAACTAAAAATTCTAAGTTATTATATTTAGTAACACATAATTGCGACTACCAATATTACTACTTACTGATGCTGGCAGTATTCATAGGATGTTCATGGAGAAGTCCGTGGACATTGCCATACACCTGGCTTTTGCTTTCAGATATATATAATTCTGCTAACAGCATGATAGTCCCACAAGGCCAAACCCCAGCAAGAATTCCTGCAAGTTCACATGACATATAGAACAACCTTTATCTTCTACTAGCAGTACCAGCCAGACAGCAGACTGCATGCTTTACATTTTTCTAGATTATTTTTCACATTGTTGGGGAGCGAGTGCAATAAGCGAGACACTCACAGGAGTAACACAATCAAGATTCTGTTGAGTTATATGGTATGGAAACCCCTTTTTCCGTCCTGTCACTAGTAATTATGTAAGTTGGTAAAGTGCCTTGTTAACAACTATATAATTAAGCACCTCACTAGTGTTCTATATATGTGTGGGCGTCATATATCATTTTGTACTTTGACCCTCACGTTTTGTGTTTGCTTCATGGTCTACACCCTCCCATACATCCACTAAACAGAATCTTTTAGTTAGTGATCTTGTACCATCCAAGGAAATTTAATGTTTACCGCTTTGTGTTAGGTAGTCTGTGAATGTCACGGGTCTCACTTAGGTCTTGTGAACATACCATGAGGCTCAAAACTGCAATAATTCTTTAGTCTGGCATAGCCGACCCTTTTCCTTCTATTATTGGGGGCTTGGGGAAGGAAAGGTTTTGGGGACATGGACATAATAAGTCTGTCCTGGAGGAATGCGGAAATTGCCCGCTCAAGAACATTGACACCCACGCTTTCTTTAATTTTGATCATTAAAAAATAAATCATGCAATTTAAATTTATGTGCAGCTAAACCACGCTTACAGGTGGACCTCAAGCCGATTTTAGCTTTCACGGAAGTTTTAATGTTACAGTAGACAGCAGGAATAGATGAACTTCTGGATGCCCATGAAGCTAGCTAGATTGGGTTGGACAGTAGCATGCATGGAATTGCACTACAAAAAATAAATGCCTAATTCGCCATTGGCATTGAGTGGAGCAACAGCCACCTCTATTGATTTTGTGACTCCTGAAATTGATGGAGGTGCAGTTTTAATGTAACAGTCAAACCTGATGTACGGTTGTGGAGTTTTTTGGCATCCTTTTCAGTGTTACACAGAAGTTTGTGACTGCTTGACTCAGCGGTTCCTGAAAATGCCCTGTACAAAAAATATATATATTTAGTATTTAGTTTCAGTATTACAAGTTTGTATAGCAGTGATAGGATATTAAAATTCCGCAATCATAGAACTGCTTTTGCACAGAGTCAGTGATGGTGATCAAACTGAATATAGTTTGCATTAAAATTAAGTCATTCGATCTGTAATTTAACAGTATTATCTCATCAAAAGTATATGGTGATTAAGTTTTCTGAACTCATAACATCAATAATGGCAGTCTATTAAATTTAGATTATAAACTGATACCACTTATAATAATGCATAGTGAGGTATTCAAATATCAATTAATTACCCCTCATTATCTTTCACTGTGGGCCGCTGATGATCCTGATGATCTATTTACACTCATTGAACTATGCTGCACAGTAAGTGTGTGCAGAACTCCTCCAATCCCGGAAGTCATAGTTTTGTCACAAGCCACTGGCTGTACTCCTGACAGAAATTCCTCTAATAAGTGCTTTGGAATATTTCCTCCAATTCCCATGTCACATTCCAATACTCCTTTCCCAGCCATAAGACCTAGTCAAAGGCAAAGTAGTGCATATAAACAAGAATATGGCTGCTTTTCTGTGCGCTGAGGAAAATAAATGAGTACTGGTTGGACGCATTCAGGCCAGTGTGAGACATGATCATCACATCACTAGCACGTGTGTGGAATACTAATCATGCTCTGACCTGACTTGTAAGAATGAGAAAATTGCAATAGACAAAATTAGAAATGTGATTTGTGGCATCTTGTCAATATTCAGTATTCCTGGCTTCAGCATAATGTTTCATTAGGGTCTCAAAAATTAAACATACATTTATTTTGGATACTTGCATAAAGTTAATAATGTGTGTGTATATATATTTGTACCATGGTACATTCAAACTGTCCAATCAGATTGCTGAATTCGAGCCCAATAGCTAACAATAATAAAAATAAGTAAAGTGGCTAAGGTACAAGGCAAACTGTATGACAAACTTTTGATGTTGATATGCCCCCCCCCCCCCCCCCCCCCCCCTCAGATTCACATTGTCTAAATTAGCCTCTCCCCCCGTTAGGTGAAAAGCCAAAAGAAACCCACCTCATTAAATGTTGAGTTTCTGGTGATCTTTTTCCTCAACAAAGTTTCAGCTACTTTTTCTTCAGCAGAAGGCTCAGTGGAGTGTATTAGCCTTGGTTTGTGAAGACTACAGAATCGACTTTTCTGTTCTGGAGTTTCCAAGCAACTTGTTTTTCCGGGAAGCCCTGTGTATTCCATATAGCCAGCTTCTGTTGCAGCACATATTGGACGACAATTTTTTTTATTTCCATCCAATACTAGAATTTCTCCACACACCTATGGCCTACATGAAGCATGTTCTCTTGTAACATTTCATTCCTGCTATTAACTTACCTGTATAGTGCCGACTAAATGCTAAGTGATATAATGGAAGTAGATTGAAAATTGTTTTATCCAGTCCATTCTTTATAACTGGAACATCTAAGTCAGTAGGATACCATTTAAAAATGGTCAAAGTGGCATACAACAATTGAGCTGTCTCCAGCCTTCTTCTGTTAAGCTTAAGGCGATCCTTAAGAGCATGACAGCTGTTAAAGAGGAAATGACTGATTTCTGTACTGATTGTTTGCCTGCAGTGCTTGCCTTTAGCATGAGTGACCACATCGTCATACTCATTATAAAGATTATATATATCACTTTTCTGTTTGTAGCTTATCTTAAATTAGTATAATAATAATATAATAATAATAATAATAACAATAACAATAATAATAATAATGGGGGTAAATGTGTCCCCCAGGTGGTTACCAGGAGCCAATTATCTCGGCTCAAAAGTTTCTAGGCATGAGCAGTAAACAACTAGGTGCATAAAAGCTGCAATTACAAGCAATAATAGCTTTAAGCTGAAATTGTCATGAGCATGGCTACTATAAGAGACGAAAGGGCTAAAGAAACAAGGAAAAGGCTAGCACAATGCTGGACTTTGGATCTCGAATGGAATAAGTATCCAACTATTCTGAAGATGGTATGCGGTACATGTAACCCGTTTATCAGATTTTGCTTAACGTGGCATGAACGTACATAGGGATGTTCACAAATAGCGAAATCCATGAGGACTCCTCATACTGACCAGTTATATGATATCCCCTGGAGCAGTTGTTGTTCCTGGAACAGATTGGGTGGAGCCAACACTCTTGTGGCTCACCATCAGTATGCCGACTGGCAGTAGGAAAACAACTGTATATCAGTTTTTAAAGAGTTTGTTACAAGAAGTTCGTGTAAAGGCTAATTGTAAAGGTGAATTACAATACTCTAAAATTGCTGTGTGAATATAATGTTCTCTATTCATAGACACAGAACCATCCTGGCTATTGACAGATGCCACATTTGAAAAAATGGGAGTTCTCATGTCTGAAAATGGGGGAAGGTTACTAGGCATGTTTGACGAATTGTCATCATTTTTAACTAAAATTAAGCTCTATAGTAGTCGTGGCCTCACAGACTCCCATGAGCTGGCCATGTTCCTTGGATTGTATAATTCTAATCCATGGACTAGAACCACAGGTAATATGACTAATATAGCTAGGTAACTAATAAAACCATTTCTCGTTACACATGATAGTGACCGGTGAAGCTAACTTCACCATGGCTACCACTAGCTTGGTAGTTGGAGGCTTTAACCAGCCTAGTGTTGCCAGAAATTTGATAGAGTTGCCAGGGAACACTGAAAAAGGATTAATTATTACATGAAAATAATGTATGTAAACTGGGCTAACTACATGTTTATTAGTAACTATTCTGGCTACATTGAGGAAAAAATCCACAAGCCACGGAGTAGAAAAGAGAATTTTTTCTCTTCCTGAGCAACAGGAGGGATCTATATTTAGAACCAAATACAAAGAGAACTCGAGTGCATTGCAGGCATGGATGATCTCTTATCAGGTACATAATTATAGTAAGTATTAGTATTAAAATAGTTTATATGCTACCTTCACTGCTACTAATAGGAATGTTAAGCAAGTCACTAGGGCAGATATTACGAGTTAGCGCTGCTATGCATGTATTGTTCCAAATTTCTATGGATGAAGAAGATTTACCTGGTGTAATTTCTGATGGAGCCGTTGAAGCTGCAATTAATTTTGTTGAGACTTGCTGTCAGCATACCGCATACATCAGTGGCCATGGAAATATCACGGAAGAGTTGTCAGTATTAGAAACTGGTAAAGAATAGAACTGTCTTGGTGTTGTAGCTACATGTTTTGTTGTTATGTGTTTCCTTTTTTTAAAAGAAGCCAATATCTCTGACGCAACTCCATCAGCTAACACAAGCATTTCCAATGAAGGATTTGTCTTGTCCCTACCAGGAAACCTGCTGGATGTGTCTACTCTAGTAAATAAAAAGAAAAAATTTAGGAACAGGGGAGGCCGAGATGCTGCTATGGCAGCTATGAAGAACTAAGGGTTGGGCAAACTTATATTGAAAAAATCGAAAGGTTCAATGAAGGTACATGTACTATAACTGAAATACTTTTGCTGTATAATAATTTTCCTTAAGTAAAAGTTCACTTTAATTATTTTTTATTATAAATAATATTTTTAATTGTAATCAACAAACATTTCACTATTCAATTAAACTGTATAGATGTGGGAGTTTGAAAAGACTTCCATTCCTGAAGGAGCTGATGAAAAAGCTGAATTGGCAAAGAGTTTAGCAAAACATAATGTCTCTTTGCTAACTTACACTAAAAGTTTTCCATCCAAGTACGTAATGTATAGAGATCTAATATTGAAACAGATGTCAACTTGTATATAATTTGTTGAGTAGAGAAGATGAACCTAAAACTCCAAAAAGAGTACTAGAAAAAGACTCGGCAGAATCCCTGAAGAGACTTTGCTTGCACTAACATTCATCTAACATTTTATTGTATATTTATGTAAATAATAATATCATTAATAATACAAAAATATTCAAATTTAATGTGACACATTGTGATTAGTTCCCACTGTCCCATGTAGGACAGGTGGGATAGTCCTATGGAATCCCACGTGTCCCACTAACACACTCTATCCTATGTGTCTGTCCTATCCCATTGTCCCATGTGGGACAGGTGGGATAGTCCTATGGAATCCCATGTGTCTCACTGACACACTCTATCCTATGTGTCCGTCCTATCCCACTGTCCCATGTAGGACAGGTGGGATAGTCCTATGGAATCCCATGTGTCCCACTAACACACTCTATCCTATATGTCTGTCCTATTGTCCCATGTAGGACAAGTGGGATAGTCCTATGGAATCCCATGTGTCCCACTGACACACTCTATCCTATGTGTCCGTCCTATCCCACTGTCCCATGTAGGACAGGTGGGATAGTCCTATGGAATCCCACGTGTCCCACTAACACACTCTATCCTATATGTCTGTCCTATTGTCCCATGTAGGACAGGTGGGATAGTCCTATGGAATCCCATGTGTCCCACTTACACACTCTACCCTATGTGTCCGTCCTATCCCACTGTACCATGTAGGACAGGTGGGATAGTCCTATGGAATCCCACGTGTCCTACTTACACACTCTATCCTATGTGTGCGTCCTATCCCACTGTACCATGTAGGACAGGTGGGATAGTCCTATGGAATCCCACGTGTCCTACTTACACACTCTACCCTATGTGTCCGTCCTATCCCACTGTACCATGTAGGACAGGTGGGATAGTCCTATGGAATTTTTGGAGGTAATATATTTCCATCGATTCTTATGTGCAATAGGACGGACACATAGGACACGTGGGATTCCATAGGACTATCCCACCTGTCCTACATGGGACAGTGGGATAGGACGGACACATAGGATAGAGTGTGTAAGTAGGACACGTGGGATTCCATAGGACTATCCCACCTGTCCTACATGGGACAGTGGGATAGGACAGACATATAGGATAGAGTGTGTCAGTGGGACACGTGGGATTCCATAGGACTATCCCACCTGTCCTACATGGGACAGTGGGATAGGTCAGACACATAGGATGAACCAGATGACGATTTTTTTTTTTTAATGTAAGGACATGAGGAATTCGTGGGATAGTCCTTTATGTCCATATGGGATAAAGGATAGTTTGGGAAGGATAAAGGATTTCCTAGGCAAACTCGGCTTATAAACCAAACTCCGAAGTTGCTCGGAGTCATGTCTATGGCTTCCCGTGTTTATTTGAAGGAGATGAAGTTGAAGACTAGCATTTTAAACTGTAGTACATGTACATAGTAGTTGAGATGCTTTTAGTATGTATGTATGTATGTATGTATGTAGTATGTAGTTCTGCATTAGTATATACATGTGTGTAGTGGAGTGTGTGGGTGTGAAGGTATATTTGTGTGTGTGTATGTAGTGGAGTGTGTGGGTGTGAAGGTATAGTGTGTGTGTGTGTATGTAGTGGAGTGTGTAGGTGTGAAGGTGGATAGAGTTGTGTTTGGTAGTCTAATGACGTCTCTGGAAATGGCTGGAGTGTCTCTCACTCTACTCAAACTGGAGCCAGGATGGGACCAGTACTTAGGTAAGGGATATCTTAGCTGTTTATTTCAGAAGGAATTGGCAGTTACAGTTGTTGTTATTGCTGTCTATTATTATTATTGTTTTGGTTGTTGTTGTTGTTGTTAGACCTACAAACGACTGCTCCAGGTTGGCCTAACTGTAGTCGTGGACATCGCGATAGCTATCTCACACTGAACTCTAACCTTATGCACTACCTGGAGACCAAACAGTGGGAACCAGTGGGCATGGTTGCATCCACAGCCACATCTCTAGGTAAATCAATGTCATATTCACTGGCTGGCTGTGGTCTACATGTAAGGTTGGATTAATGCATAAAATCTTTTAAGACATCATTTACACTCGAGACTTAAAGTTTCTGCTTTGCCAGAATTTTTTGCATTTTTGCTCCTCATATTAACATTTTCTATTCACTTCAACTCGTAGTGAAAGTTTAGGTTTAGAAAATGTTATTTCCTACGCCTTCATAACTGTTCACTCTCAAGAATACTCACTCACTCTCTCACCAGCACATGTAGACAGTATGTACCAGTGACTGATCTCGTCTACTATATACCCCCAGGGCAAAAGCTGAGGGCATGTGTGGGTGGAGTGTGCGAGGCGTGGATTAAGGAGGAGGAGAAGTTGAACAGTCTAGACAGAGGTAGTGGAGATGGAGACTGTGGCTCTACTCTCAAGGCTGGAGCTACAGGTATACCTTGATACATGACTTCTGTGACCTCTGAGACCACTCCCACTTGTATTGCAGGGATTCAGACGTCGATGTCTACCATCGACTGGGACAATCCTAAGCACGTGCTACTATCACTGGCTGCTGCCGTGGAGACCCATATGGGAGGCACTTCAGGAGCTGTAAGTTACTCTACACGCCTACTATATTTAGATCAATTTCAATCAACGTTATCTGCATCAATTGAATATATAATATCAATGCTAAAATAGCAGCTACACCTCCGAAGAAGAAAACTTGTAGTGACTATTTCACTACATTCTGCACACCCATAATGCCCGCCTGAGTCAAAGTGCATTTACAATGAGCTATTAGTTCATTATTGTTTCAGAGGAGTGAAACAACAAGAGGTTGATATAAATGCAGCGTACACACATACAACTGTCAGTCTGTCTAAACTACTTCTGTTTGGATTTGACAGTATCACTCGACTATCCTTTGCTGGTGTCTTCCACTAATGTCCAGCTTTACTTCAATTGTGCATGAGTATTTCTGGGTCTCCTCCCACTCATGTGAGTGTATCCATATAGTGATATCACCAAAATAAATAGAAGGAGCCGAAAGCACATGTTTGTATCAGCATCTGCTAGATGTCGAGGCAGCTAGCTATACAACATTCAATTCTGATACTGAGATATAATATGTATTGGTTACACCACAGCGTGGAGGTTGGTGTGGGATTTATACAACATTCAATTCTGATACTGAGATATAATATGTATTGGTTACACCACAGCGTGGAGGTTGGTGTGGGATTTATACAACATTCAATTCTGATAGTGAGATATAATATGTATTGGTTACACCACAGCGTGGAGGTTGGTGTGGGATTTATACAACATTCAATTCTGATACTGAGATATAATATGTATAGGTTACACCACAGCGTGGAGGTTGGTATGGGATTTATACAACATTCAATTCTGATACTGAGATATAATATGTATAGGTTACACCACAGCGTGGAGGTTGGTATGGGATTTATACAACATTCAATTCTGATACTGAGATATAATATGTATTGGTTACACCACAGCGTGGAGGTTGGTGTGGGATTTATACAACATTCAATTCTGATAGTGAGATATAATATGTATTGGTTACACCACAGCGTGGAGGTTGGTGTGGGATTTATACAACATTCAATTCTGATAGTGAGATATAATATGTATTGGTTACACCACAGCGTGGAGGTTGGTGTGGGATTTATACAACATTCAATTCTGATACTGAGATATAATATGTATAGGTTACACCACAGCGTGGAGGTTGGTGTGGGATTTATACAACATTCAATTCTGATACTGAGATATAATATGTATAGGTTACACCACAGCGTGGAGGTTGGTGTGGGATTTATACAACTGAGGGCCGAATCCTGCCGACCGAACAGACTGGTGCAACCAACTTGTACTATGGCTATAGGAAACACATAAAACTAATTTTGATTGGACAGTTTACTTACTCACCTACTAGAGGTGGGTATGAAATTTATTCACCGCGAATTGAGCAATCTGATCGAACAGTTTGAATGTACCATTGTACAAGAATTACAGAATGATTACATATCCATACCAGTGCATCAATTGATAAACACCTGCACACATGGTTATACCACACATGCATGCAGACAGTGTGTAGCCATGCATGCCACACATGGCATTGGTTGGTAGTTCCAATGAATGAGTGTTTGAGTGTCTAATGATACTATCATCTCAATGCAGATCTACAACCTGTTTCTGAGTGCTGCTGCACGCGTGCTAGAGAGTCCATCAGAACCAGTGTCCTGGGCCACTGCCATGCAGCAAGGCATGGAGGCTATAATGAGGTACGTGTATGTAGTTATGTGAAGTATATCAGTGCACATGCTCAAACAATTAGAACTAGGGCAGTATGTCTTCCAAAGGAATGGTAATGATAGCTGGACTGACTTATATACATAAGTGTGTTTAAGTTGTTTAAACATTGTGTGTGTGTGTGTGTGTGTGTGTGTGTGTGTTTGTTTGTAGATATGGAGGAGCTAAGGTTGGAGACAGAACAATGGTAAGGATATATACCATGTAATGTACTGTGATGACCTTTAACCTTCCCGTGTAGTTGGATGCCATGGCTCCTGCACTGGAAGTGTTACTCACAAAACTCACTGATCCAAACTCTCGTCCATTGCACGTGCTACTAGAGGCTATCAAGGTTGGTATGCTGTCTTGTCAACTTAAATCATGATTATATGTTTTTGGTATTATATGTGCAGGCAGCTGAGGAAGGCGTGGCTCATACAGGTCATGTGACTGTGGCAGGTGCTGGTAGAGCCAGTTATGTCCATTCTAGTCAACTCACACAGCCCGACCCTGGGGCTCATGCAGTGGCTGTTGCCATGGCAGCCATACACAAAGCACTTGCGTCATAAATGTGATATGTAACCCCATCCTTCGTAGGAACGTGTTCATCCCCAATGTTTGATACAAATACAATGACTTGATTACCAGGTTTATGTGACATAGTTGATTTATTTATATTTTGGTTGCTGTCTCTTGGCAGCAGTATTGTGATGTAAGTAGTGGTGTGGAAGTAAACTATTATTGGAGAGTCTGAGATAAGAAGCAAGTGTGGAGCCAACACAAATCAGAACCATACATGTCTGTTGTAATGGACTTGACCTAACTGTATTGTAGAGGAAGTGTACTGCCACAAATATAGCTTCAGTACGAGGCCATCCACACAAACTAGCGTCTGCCTGTAACCTCCCTCGCTTCTCAAAACTCAGTAATGGATGACAGCAGTGTGAACTCCAGTGAAGGAGGCTATGTGAATGTGACCAGTGCAGACATCCAGTCAGTGGACAAGGTAATCAAAGGAGCAGATCAATTAGAAGAGGACATCAGTACTGCTGGCAATGCATCCTATGGTCTGGTGGATCCCCCGCCCACTGATAGTGCACTAGATGGAGAGGAGAGCCATGAATACAGCCAGGTCAGCTATAGGGAAAGTCGGGTAGGAGTGAATAAGGTGGACTCAAAGCTGGATGACCGTTATTTACTGAACCCTCAGACAGAGCAGAAAGAATATCTATCAGGGTCAAGGGAACAGCTAGTAGAGGAGGAAGACTATATTCCCATGCAGACTCTGGATAAAAGAGTAAGTCACTGGCCTCTACCTGCCCTGCCCTCTAGCAACACCACCAGGATGAAGGAGTGTCTACCCACAGCCAGGTTGAGGAGGGAGGCGTGTCTGTTTGCCGCTGTGACTATCTTATCGGTAGTGCTGCTGCTGGTATTGTGTGGTGTGATAGTAGCATTGGTACAGATCCAACAACTCGACAATACTGTACAGGATCTCAAGAACACAGCAACTACATCTCATCGGTTGCTATGACATTATGACTACTGTTGCACCATGGACAATTGGATGATAGGGAATGGATAATTATGACAGACACTGGGTGGGTTTAAAAGTATTGGACATGTTTGATAATTATGATTTAGCATGAGAGTCATCTTCCACAAGTGATGCAATGTAATGCTGCCTGCTAGATAGGTTTGCTACTGTAGGGCCAGAGCATGTCTGACTTGCCATCTTAGTGCCTGCCTCTTCTTGTCCGTAGGAACCACATAGTCGTTCACTCGCGGCACTCTACGACGCCCGGGCTACAATTTAATAACAATTTGATCAATGATGTTGCCATAGCAATGGTATCAAACCCACCTCATAGTAGGGGACATCTTGCTGCATCATTTGTTCCTGGAGAAACAGAAGACAATATGGCTGACTTACCAACCTACTCACTTCAAAGTGAGACACACTATATGTATTATTTCCAGACTCTAGATGACCCTAACTTAAAATCCCAGCTAAAATATGCCAACCAATTCGACCCAGCTATCCTACTTCTATATCTTATGTAAGGTATTCTCCCTTACGTAATCCAAACTGAAGGATTATTCATCTCATCCCTTAGCTAATAATCCCTGAGGTATTCCCTATACTTCAACTAAAGTATCCCTTACCAATTCCAGATCCTAACTGAGGTATCACTTACCTAAACTCAACAACCCTTTTATGAATAACAAATCTCAATCTATTCCTAGCACAAGACTTATACTTTAGAATGCTAACTTATTGACTTTCAAAACATCAGTCAATAGACCAGCTGCATTCTGACCTTTACCAAATTGACAGCATGCATATGCACAGAGGAACTAACCCTAAGTGGACATGCCACACCCTGTAATATCCCATACCACACCCTGTAATATCCCATGCCACACCCTGTAATGTCCCATGTCACTGTCCTCTCACCTTGATGTGCCATCTCAGAGCATTCCTTGGTCTCTCTCCAGGTGGCTTGATCTGTTCCCAGAACTCCCTGTACTGCTGGTAGCGTGCCACTGGGTCACTTCTCCTCACACCTCTTGCACGTGGGTGGGCAGTACTTGGTCTAATAACTGAACACACACACACACACACAAACAAGCAATAACCATCAGCTACGTGCAAACCCACGAGAGTTTAAAAAGTATTTGATATGTATGTCAGCAATAGAGAGTCTTAAAAAGAGAGAGAGAAGAAAAGAGGGGGGAAAAAGTGCCAGTGGGAGAGCAGCTACACGGTAGCTTGTATTACCACCCACCCAGTGCTGCCAGTGAGTGCACTGAATTCAATAACCAGACATCATTCCAGTTCATCCATGAACATTGCTTCCACAGTCAATGAAGTATTAGATAGAAGTCTTAATGTTTCAGAGAATCAAAACTAAAATCTTTAAAAACACGTTTGCTATGCTCTCCCTCCAATATAACTATGTATGCAGATGTAGTACAAGATAGAATGTGTTGACCTGGACTACGTGAAAATGAACTGGATTGATCTATTTGACAGAAAAACTAACAACATCACTTACAAAGTTTATTGTTTAATTTTAGGAAAATTAAATCTGTTTCACC